>Ga0224506_10003184_pt1 | contig 10945 bp, 11 predicted proteins | sample SF_Jan12_sed_USG_2_FD_169108 | JGI IMG/M metagenome (GOLD analysis project Ga0224506, IMG submission 169108) | Sediment microbial communities from San Francisco Bay, California, United States - SF_Jan12_sed_USGS_8_1 | ecosystem: Environmental > Aquatic > Marine > Sediment | place: USA...
GGGTGTAATAGCGCGATGTGGTGATTTTAATTGCGCCATATCCGGTTAACGGCTGGATGGTCTGCACCGAACCTTTACCAAACGATTTTGTTCCTAAAAGTATAGCCCGGCCATGATCCTGAAGCGCGCCCGCAACAATTTCCGAAGCAGAGGCAGACCCGCCATTAATCATCACAACGATTGGAATACCGCCCGAAAGGTCGCCTTTTTTCGCCTGAAAACGCTGGCTTTCTTCGGGTTTTTTCTTTGAACGAATGGAAACGATTTCCCCGCTGTCTAAAAATGCATCGGAAATTGATACCGCCTGATCAAGCAGACCGCCCGGATTTGAGCGAAGATCAATAACCAGCCCACGCAATTTTCCCTTGCCTGGTTTTTTATCAAACTTTTCAAACGCTTTTTCCAGCCCGGCCATTGCTTGGGCGTTAAATTGCGTTATGCGAACATAACCAATGTCATCAACCACACTTGAACGAACGGTTCTTATTTTTATAACCGCGCGGGTTATTGTTACATCAAACGGGTCGCTACCTTCGCGCAGTACGGTTAGTTTAATATCGGTTCCTACCTTGCCGCGCATTTTATCAACCGCTTCGTTCAAAGTAAGGCCGATAACGGGTTCGCCATCAAGATGTGTAAAAAAATCACCCGGCTTAATGCCGGCCTTGAACGCGGGCGTGTCATCAATCGGTGATATAACTTTTATCAAGCCGTTTTCCATGGTGACCTCAATCCCTAGGCCACCGAATTCGCCTTTATTGTGAACCTGCATTTCAGAAAATGTTTTTTCATCCAAATAGCTGGAATGTGGATCAAGCGAATTAATCATGCCGGAAATAGCTGATTCGATAAGTTTTTGATCTTCGGTATCGTCAACATATTCCGAACGCACACGTTCAAACACTTCACCAAACAGGTTTAACAGGTCATAAGTTTTTTGATTATCGTCCGGGGCCGCATATCCATTATTTGAAATTGCAAAAAATGATACAAAAGAGCCAATCAGGGCAATTTTTAGTTTTTTATTTTTCATCCTTGTTTATTTCCTTTGCGTTCTGCCAACCATGGTAATGGATTGACCGGTTCATTATTGCGACGAAATTCAACGTATAAAACTGGCTGTTCACCGGCTTCGTTCATAACCCCGACCGGTTCACCGGCCAGCACGGAATTACCCAAAACAGCATCAATCCGCCCCAGTCCCGCAAGAAGGCTATGATATCCTTCGCCGTGATCTATTATCAATAGCTGGCCATATCCACGAAATGGCCCGGAAAACACCACCCTACCATCAAATGGCGATATTATCTGTGCGCTGGTTCTGGTTTCTATGGATATGCCCTTGCGGGTTATGCCATTTCCCAGATCCTGCCCGTATAGCCCAACCAGCCGTCCAACCGCCGGAAACGGCAGTTGCCCGCGGGCCTTTGAGATTGAGCTAATAAACTGGCCTTGGTCGCCCGGCTGTTCGGATACGCCCGGGGCACTATAAATTTTTTGCACGCTGGTTGATGTGCCTACACCTTCACCACCAGACTCTTCGCCACCACCGGGTTCTTGTTTTGTCTGGTTTGCAAAAGCGGCGCGCGATTGTTCAATTTTAGCCATCAATTCGCGCAGTGTACTTGCTTTTTTAGAAAGCTCACGCATTTGCGATGCGGCGGCGCGGCTTTTGGAAATTGTTTCTGCCCTGAGGGCAATTTTATTTTTGATTATTGCCTCAAGGGATTTTTGTTCATCTTGCAATGCACGCGACGCAGTTAGCAAAACCGCTTTTCTTTCTTCTACCTGGGCACGGGCTATGCTTATTCCATCCAATTCATCGCGCAATGATTGGGCGCTGTTTTCCAGTTGTGGAACTGCCGAGCGCAACAAAATAGCACTGCGAACCATGTCTTCCGGTGCCATCGGTTGCACGACAAGTGCTTCCGTCGGGATGCGCGACATTCTGGTCAACGCCATCAGCACGCCGGAAAATTGATTGGCCCTATCGGCCAAACGGTCTTCTTTTATTTTTGCATTGCGCCTAAGGTCGGAAAGCTGGGATTCAATTTCAAAAACTTTTTCTTCATGGTCTTGCACCCGCTTTGCCGCCGCCACCATGATGATATTTAGCTTGTCAACCTCGGCCTTCAGCTTTGATGCCGCAGATTTTAACTTTTCACTTTCAAGTTTTTTTCTTGCGAGATTTTTTTCAACGCTTTCAAGCGATTGTTCAGCATTGTTAGTTGATTGTGATTGCGCTACGCCGTAATAAGGGGTCACACTTATGACAATTGCTAATACAGGCGCAATAATAATTGGCACGATAAACTTACCAATTTTATTATTACCTGAAAAATTACTGGTGAAATAAATTGGCGGCCGCATTAAACGCCTACCCCTTTTTTTCAACAATTAGCGAATGTCCGCTCATGGCATCGGGTACAGCCATGCCCAGAAGCTGCAGTATTGTGGGCGCAACATCTATCAATCCGCCGTTATTTAAATTATCAACCCAATCTGGCGCACCGACAAGTATGGCCGGAACCTTGTTAAGGGTATGGGCAGTATGGGGTTGCCCGGCATGACACATTTTTTCACAGTTACCATGATCGGCGGTAATTAACATTGTTCCGCCTGCGGCAATGACCGATTTTTCAAGCTTCGCTATACATTGGTCCAGGGTTTCCACCGCTTTTACCGCGGCATCCATTACACCGGTGTGGCCAACCATGTCGCCGTTGGCATAATTTACAATTATAAAATCATATTCAGCCGAATCAATTGCCGCCACCAATTTATCGGTAACTTCAAAAGCCGACATTTCTGGTTTTTGATCGTAAGTGGCAACATTGGGCGATGGAACCAAAATGCGCTTTTCCCCCTTCAGCGGGATTTCGCGCCCGCCATTAAAAAAGAATGTTACGTGCGCATATTTTTCGGTTTCGGCGACATGCAGCTGTTTCATTCCGGCATTTGCGACCACTTCGGGCAAAATATCATTTAATTCAATTGGCTGGAAAAGTGATGAAAAGAATTTTTTTGTATTGTCGGAATAATCAACCATCCCCAACAAAGAAGCAAAGTTGATGGTTTTGCTTCTTTCAAATTCTGAAAAATCCGGATCTGCCAGCGCGTCTAAAATTTCGCGCGCGCGGTCAGAGCGAAAATTCGCCATCAGCAAACCATCGCCGTCTTTCATGCCGGAAAACCCGTCTATGGATGTTGGTTCAATAAATTCATCCGTAATGTTTTGCGCATACGCCGCTTTGATAGCATCAACCGGTTTTTGCGCGCTTTCGCCAGCGCCAGCGACAAGCATTTCGTATGCTTTTTTAACCCGGTCCCAGCGCTTATCCCTATCCATCGCCCAATAGCGACCGCAAATTGTAGCGATTGATACATCTTTTAGACGCCTGCATTCGACCTCAAAACGCTTTATATAATCTGCCGCACTTTTTGGCGGGGTGTCACGGCCGTCAAGGAATGCGTGAACCATGACCTTTATTCCACTAGCAGATATTATGGCGGCAAGATTTCGCATATGCCAGTGATGGGAATGAACCCCACCCGGCGAAAGCAGGCCCATAAGATGGCACGTGCCACCCGATTTTTTTAATTTTTCGATGAAAGTTATAAGTTCATCATTTTCATCAAGCGAGCCATCATGAATTGCCGCATCGATACGCGGTAGATCTTGCATAATTACCCGCCCGGCACCCAACGTCATGTGGCCGACCTCGGAATTGCCCATCTGCCCATCGGGCAAGCCAACATCAAGGGCCGATGCCTTGAGCTTGGACTTCGGGCAGGTGGAATAAATTCTATCCCAATTGGGCGTGTTGGCGGCCTTGACCGCATTGCATGTGGTCTCGGTCCGTTCACCCCAGCCGTCAAGAATGCAAAGCACGACCGGCTTTGGTGACGAGTGCGGTTTTTTAGACGATGGTGTAGTGTTTTTACTCATATACTTAATATAGCCTGTTGCCGGGGTTTGGCATCACCGCTTTTGCTATTTTTCTTCCATTTTTCCCGGCTTTTTCCGATTCGCAAGACTATTAACTACCATAAATATGTCAATTTACCGATTAATGCGTAAATTTTAAACGCTAATCCCGGTGGTAGGGGTGGCCGGAAAGTATGGTTTCGGCCCGGTAAAGTTGTTCGGCCATCATGGCGCGAACCATCATATGTGGCCAGGTCATGGCACCGAAGGATATGACCATGTGGGCTTTTTTGCGCACACTTTCATCTAACCCATCGGCCCCGCCAATTAAAAAAATGGTTTCACGCACGCCTTCGTCTTTCCATTCGCCCAACCGGGTCGCAAGTTCACGGCTGGTTATTGATTTTCCGCGCTCATCAAGGGCAATTATTTTTGCCCCAGAAGGAATTGCCGCTAAAAGCAATTCACCCTCGCGGGTTTTTAGTTCAGACGGCGAAAGATTACGCTTTTCTTCCAGTTCGATTATTTGCAAAGGCGGCCTGATGCGAGCGGAATAAGTGTTCAATAAATCGCGCTCAGCTGAGGGGCGCATTTTGCCAATTGCAGCGATCAAATATTGCAAAGGGTTTTGTTTCCCCGTTCCTTAATTTTGGAAAATAAATTTAAGAATTACTGCCGGCGTTAATTTTTTCGACCTTACCGCCCGATCCCCACATTTTTTCAAGGTTATAAAATTCCCTGACCTCGGGGTGGAAAACGTGAACTATTATGTCACCGCTATCAACCAGCACCCAATCTGAACTGTCCATTCCCTCAACCGCAACTTTTTCCTGACCAACCTTTTTCAAGTTGTCGCGTAAATGTCCGGCAATTGCCGCAACTTGGCGCTGTGAGGTGCCGGAAGCGATTACCAGATAATCTGCCATATCGCTTTTGCCGATAAGATCTATAACGACAATGTCCTTGGCCTTGTCGTCTTCCAGTGAGGTTACTACCTTTTCCAGCAATTTCTTGCCCGTTGGTAGGTTTGTGCTTTGTTGTGAAATAACCTTTTTTCCTTTTTTATCTTTTAGCGATTGCCATATTGATAACATGGCAGCAATTAAAATTAGGCTAATATCGCCCGTTTACCAATATTTTTTCCTACATTTTCATTGTTATTCATTATTAATAATTATTAACCGATGAAAAAGTTTATGTCCTGCCGGGTTGCGTTTGGCGGATTTTAGTTGCCGATTGCAGATTAAGCGGGGCTTGTAACATGACCCAAGCCGGTGCGCGATGGCCAGCCAACCTAGGGGCGTCATTGTGATCTATTCGCGCGCGGGCAAACCGTCGTGTCGCGCGACCGTTTAATGCCCTGAGCGAATATGGTGCACGGGGGAAAACCGCTATTGGAACCGACCTAAATATTTTTTGCCAGCCCTGCCATTTTGGAATCTGGCGCAGATTATCGGCCCCCATTACCCAGACAAACGAAATATCCGGGTACGTTTTTTTTAATGCGCTGATTGTATCAAGCGAATAAACCGTTCCGGATTTCTTTTCAAAATCGGAAACTTTTATTCGCCCGTCACGCGCGGCAATAACCGATGCCTGCTCAAAGCGCGCGGCAAAAGGTGCTATTTCGCTGGCGGGTTTCAGCGGATTTTGTGGTGATACCAACCACCACAATTCATCTAGTTCTAACTGGTCAAGCGCCAATTGCGACACATGCAGGTGACCATCGTGGGCCGGATTAAAAGAGCCGCCTAAAATGCCAACGCGAAGATTGCGTGCCGTCATGGTCTGGTTTGCCCATTTCCAATCACAATATATTTTGTGCTGGTCAATTGTTCGACCCCAACCGGGCCACGGGCATGAAGCTTGCCGGTGGAAATACCAATTTCCGCACCCATACCAAATTGGGCGCCATCGGCAAACTGGGTAGAAGCATTAATCATAACAATGGCGCTATCAACGTTGTTGCTAAAATCGGTTATGGCTTTTTCGTCTTCGCTTATTATCGCATCGGTGTGATGAGAGCCGTATTTGCCTATATGTTTTATGGCACCTTCAACCCCATTGACCTGACGGACATTTATTATTGCATCAAGATATTCCGTCCCCCAGTCTTTTTCGCTGGCGGGTATGACGCGGGGATCTATTTTTTGTGCCGCTTCATCGCCACGCACTTCGCATCCGGCGTCAAGTAAATCTGTAACCAAGGCTTGCATAACCTTGCCATCGGCACTGGCATCCACCAACAGGGTTTCGGTCGCCCCACAAATGCCGGTTCTGCGCATTTTGGCGTTAAGCACAACTTTGCGCGCCTTTGCGATATCGGCTGCTTTATCAACGTAAGTGTGGCAAATGCCTTCAAGGTGTTTGAACAAAGGGACCTTGCTTTCGGCAGTTATGCGTTCAATCAACGATTTTCCGCCACGGGGCACGATAACATCAATGCTGTCGACCATCCTTAGCATTTCACCAACCGCGTCACGATCGGTTGTGGGTACGCGCTGGATTGCACCTGCGGGCAAGTTTGCCCCGAGCAACCCATTTACCAAACAATCATGGATTGCCTTGCTCGAATGCGCGCTGTCGGAACCGCCACGCAAGATACAGGCATTGCCCGCCTTTAGGCACAGCGCACCGGCATCGGCTGTTACGTTGGGGCGCGATTCATAAATCACCCCGATAACCCCAAGGGGAACAGAGACGCGCTTTATTTTAAGCCCATTGGGCCTTTCCCATTCGGCCAGAACCCGGCCAACGGGGTCGGGCAGCTTTGCAATATCTTCCAGGCCCTTGGCCATTGCTTCGATGCGTTCGCCGTCAAGCAACAACCTGTCAATCATCGCTGGGGTCAGGCCTTTTTGCTTTGCCGCTTCAATGTCTTTTTGATTGGCTGAAATTATGTTGGAGGTTTGTTCACGCAAACATTTCGCCCCCAGAACTAGCGCATTATTGCGCTGATCGGTGGTTGATGTTCCCAATTGCAAAAGCGCGGTTTTGGCATTTTCGCCAATTTGCTTCATCAGATCTGGTATTGATTGTTTATCCATTGCCTTGAGCCTTATTGTCGCTTGCGTTTATTTTAAATATACCAAAATAAGGTAGATTCCCACCACCTCTATGAAATATCATATTTTTTTAGCCATTATCACATGCTTAAAATCCACCGAATGTCCGCTGGCGTTGACTTGCGGGCGGTTAAGCGTTAGCCAATAGCTATGAATACCCTTGTAAATAACAGATTTATACGAAAAACCATGACCAATATATTCAAAACTCCCTTAATCGGTGTTGCGGCGATTTTTTATTCAGCCCAGGCTTTTGCCGCGTGTTCCGACCCTGCCGCTCCCGGCGTTGACTGGTCGGGGTGCAAGCTAGAAAAAGCAAACCTGCAAAGTGTTGACCTTAGCGGGGCCGACCTTTCCAAAGCGCGGCTTAAAAATGCCAACCTAAAACACGCAATTCTTACAGGTGCCGATCTTGAGCGTGCCAACCTTAGCGGGGCAATTCTAACCAGGGCCGACCTAAATGGTGCCAACATGGAAGATGCTAACCTTAAGGGCGCCAATATTTCGGGTGCCAACTTAAAAAAAGCGATTTTAGTTGGCGCAAATCTACAGGGTGCGTTCCTTGTTGAAGCTAACCTTCAAGGAGCTGACCTGGAAGATGCCAATTTGCAGATGTCGCGCTCACAAGGGGCAAAATTAAAAGACGCAAACATGGAAGACAGCAAAATGGACAACGCTGACTTTTCCGGTGCCGATCTAAACGGGGCATCGCTTGATGGTGCCAGCACTTTTAATACAAGCTTTGCGAATGCAACATGGACCAATGGCCGGCGCTGCCAAGCAACCGCCAAAGGTAACTGCAACAAATAAATAATTTTTTTCATGTTATTCTTTGACTGAAATAGACATATCATCGCGGTGAACTATTTCGTCACGCCCACGATAACCGAGTATTTTTTCAAACTCGGTTGATTTGTGCCCAATAATTTTTTTGGCATCACTTGACGAATAGGCGCTTAAACCCCGGGCAACTTCATTGCCCGATTTATCGCAAATAAATACCGCATCACCTTTTTCAAAATTACCTTTAAGCGATTGAACGCCTGCACCAAGCAGGCTTTTGCCGCTTTTCAGTGCCTTTAACGCGCCATCATCAACTATCAATGTACCGCTGGGTTGAAGCGAAGCCGCAATCCAACGTTTGCGTGCGTTTGCGGGGGTTATTTGGGGGATAAACCATGAAACCGTTGCGCCCGACCTTATTGCCGCTATGGGGTTATCTATATTTCCCCTAGCTATGGCCATGGCACAGCCATTGGCTAAACATATTTTAGCCGCCGCTAATTTGGTTACCATGCCGCCGGAACCGACATCGGTTCGGGTAGTCCCTGCCATTGCCTCAATTTCAGGGGTTATTTCACCTATTTCGCCTAAATGCTTGGCCGCACTGTCGGTTGTGGGATCGGCGGTATAAAGGCCGTCAATATCGCTAAGTAAAACCAAAACATCGGCGCTTATCATGGCGGAAACGCGCGCAGCCAGACGGTCATTATCGCCAAAGCGAATTTCATCGGTGGCAACGGTGTCGTTTTCGTTTATCAAGGGAACCGCGCCGAGGCGCAAAAGCGCATTAATGGTATTGCGTGCGTTTAAATAACGCCGCCTATTTTCGGTGTCGTCCAACGTGACCAATACTTGCGCTACCGTGATTTCATGATGGCCAAGAACTTCTTGGTAGGCGTGCGCCAAGCGAATTTGTCCGGTCGCGGCGGCGGCTTGTTTTTCTTCTAATTTTAATTGCCCGTTTGCAAGGCCCAAATAACGCCTGCCCACGGCAATTGCGCCCGATGACACAAGCACTACCTCTTGGCCGTTTTCGCGCATTGATTTTATATCGGCGGCCAAACTTTCAAGCCATTTACGGTGAACCGAACCGTGGGCTTCGTCCACCAAAAGAGCAGACCCGACCTTAATGACCACGCGCTTGGATGATGCAAGGCGAGAACTGGAACTTGAATTATCTGTGGCCTTAGTCATGGCCATTATCCTCTTCGTACATTTGCTGTTCACTGCCATCGGGCAAATAATGGGTGGCAAGCTGTTTTTCCTTTTCCCGCGCTTCAATTACCGCGGTGAAAAGTATTTCCATTAACGCATCTACCCCCATGCCGGCGGCACCCGATATGGCGTAAACTTTTTTACCGCTTTCATCTTCTAGCGCTTTTACGTTTTCATCAATAATTTCTTCTATCAAGGCATCGCATTTGTTTAGGGCGATTATTTCCTGTTTGTCGGTCAATGCCCCGCCGTAAAGGTCCAGTTCGTTCCTGACAATGCGGTAATTGGCGGCAACGTCATCGGCGGTACCATCGACCAAATGCAAAATCGCACCGCAACGTTCAACGTGGCCCAAAAACCGCGTGCCCAAACCAGCACCTTCGTGTGCGCCCTGAATAAGGCCAGGAACATCGGCCATTACCATTTCGCGATCCTTGCTTCTGACCACACCTAAATTGGGGTGCAATGTGGTAAAGGGGTAATCGGCAATTTTGGGTCTGGCCCGTGACACCGCGGCAATGAATGTCGACTTGCCCGCATTGGGCAGGCCCACCAAGCCAATGTCGGCGATAAGTTTCAATCGCAACCATATCCACATTTCTGAACCGGGATGGCCGGGATCGGCGCGTCTGGGTGCGCGGTTGGTGGATGATTTGAAATGCGCATTACCAAAACCACCATCGCCACCGGCCAGCAATACTTTGCGTTGACCGACTTCGGTCATATCGGCCAGCAATGTTTCTTTGTCATCTGCCAGTATCTGTGTTCCGGCGGGAACTTTTACAATCAAGTCTTCGCCTTTTGCGCCTGAGCGGTCTTTGCCCATACCGTGATGGCCGCGCTCTGCTTTGAAATGTTGGCGATAACGAAAATCTATCAAGGTATTAAGGCCATCGACGCATTCAATAACAATTGCCCCGCCGCGCCCGCCGTTTCCGCCATCGGGGCCGCCGAACTCGACAAAGGCTTCACGGCGCATGGACATACACCCGGCACCGCCGTCTCCGCTTTTTACAAAAACTTTTGCTTCATCGAGAAACTTCATTTTCCGCTCCTGCGGCAAGAACACTAATTAACAACTATAAAAAAACCAAAAAAAAGGGAATGGACCCGCCATTCCCTTTTTAAATAACAAACGTGGAAGCGAGGCCAGGGCGTTTATTACACCGCCGGCTGCACAGCCACAAACATTTTGCCCTTCTTTTCTTTGAAGGCAACTTTGCCTTCAACAAGAGCAAAAATTGTGTGGTCTTTACCGATGCCAACATTGTCACCGGGGTGGAACTTTGTGCCACGCTGACGGATGATGATGTTGCCGGGGATGACTTCTTCGCCACCAAATTTTTTCACGCCAAGACGGCGGCCTGCTGTATCGCGACCGTTGCGGGAGCTGCCACCTGCTTTTTTATGTGCCATGGTTCAAATACTCCTATTTAAGACTTTTTCTTTGCTGCGGCTTTTTTGGCTGGCGCTTTTTTAGCTGCTGCCTTTTTGGCCGGGGCTTTTTTTGCAGCGGTTTTCTTTGCTGCGGTTTTCTTTGCTGCAGGTTTTTCTGCTGCTTCGGCCTTTGCGGGTGTTTCTTTTTTAGGCTCTGCCTTTTTAGCCGCAGGCTTAGTTCCGGTTGCGCTGATTGAAACTATTTTCACCAATGTCAGGTCCTGACGGTGGCCCTGTTTGCGGCGATAGTTCTGGCGACGTTTTTTCTTGAAAACGATAATTTTATCGCCACGGGTTTGGCGCACAACTTCGCCAAATACTGCGGCCTTATCGACAAGCGGCGCACCAATTGTTGGTGTCTTGCCTTCTTCGCCTAAAATCAGCACTTCATTAAATTCAATCATGGCGCCGGCGTCGCCTTCCAGTTTTTCGATAACAAGAACATCGTTCTCGCTAACGCGGTACTGCTTACCGCCGGTTTTAATTACTGCGAACATGCGTTTTACTCTCTTTTAAA
>Ga0224506_10003185_pt1 | contig 10944 bp, 8 predicted proteins | sample SF_Jan12_sed_USG_2_FD_169108 | JGI IMG/M metagenome (GOLD analysis project Ga0224506, IMG submission 169108) | Sediment microbial communities from San Francisco Bay, California, United States - SF_Jan12_sed_USGS_8_1 | ecosystem: Environmental > Aquatic > Marine > Sediment | place: USA...
GGATTTTCAATACTATTGGCTAGAAGAAGACAGTACAGAATATTCCAAGAAGAAAATTCTAAGAAAGATTCCAGGAAAGGCATTCGGCAGATTTGTTGGAGCATTTGAGACAGGTGACAAAGTAAGAGTCACTGGATTTTACAGGACTGCAGGCAGTGGTGGATCTGATTCCAAAACTAGTCTGGCAATGGATGTCGAGATTGAAATAATCAATATGCAAAGACTGGAAGATGATTCAGAAATCATTCTTCCACAACACGAACTAGATGAATTCAAGAGACTAGCAGATGAGAATCCTGAAGAGTTTATCACCAAAGTCACATCATCGTTTGCACCACACATCGTAGAGAACAGACTGCCAAAACTTGCGTTATTGTTGTCAGCAATTGGAAGCTCAAAGCTCCAAAAGTACAGGACCCATATCCACGTGTATCTGGTGGGAAATCCAGGCACGGCAAAATCTGAGATGATAAAATCTCTGGCCAAGATAAGATACCTGGCAGTTTATGCTGATGCCCCAAATGCCAGCGCAAGAGGACTAATGTACTCACAGGAAGACTGGGGCAAAAGAAAGATCCTAAAGGCAGGATTGGTGGTAAAGCACGAGTTACTGGCATTAGATGAATTAGACAAGATGGGAACAACAAGACAGGAACTCAACACCACAATGGAGCAGCAGATAGCAACCTACAACAAAAACCCATTCAACATTCAGACTCCAATTAACTGTACCATAGTTGCGTGTGGCAATCCACAAAACGGAAGATGGAATGATGCTCAAACCCTAATGGATAATCTCAAACCAATCGAATCAGAGTTACTGTCACGATTCTTGATTGTCAGGGTGTTTAAGACTCATCATACTGCAAAGAGACTGCAGCACATCATTGATACCATCCAACAAAGAGATACAGTAAAACCAATATTTTCAGAAAGAAAACTTGCAGGGCTAATTTCACATTGCAGAAAGCTGGGACCAAAACTGTCTGCAGAAGCAGAAAAAGAAATAATTTCATTTGCAGAATTCTTTGAAGGAGTAGAGCAGGATTCAGATTCAGATTTACCATTTGAGACAAGACAGGAAATTGAGTTAATTAGAATTTCAACTGCAATTGCAAAGTTTCTGCAAAGAGAAAGAGTGGATTCAGTCTGTGTTAGACTGGCAATAAAGTTCATGAAAGAATGTCTCATGTCACTTGGAATGAACACTGAAGGAAAACTGGTCGGCATGAACCTGTACGATAAAGCAGCAAACAAGGATGACGCGTTTGTCAGCATTGTAAGAAAACTGGAGAAAAATTCTGCTGATTACTCCTTTACTGAATCAGAATTAATAGAAGAGATGCTGACTCATGAAGACCACTGGAAGACAAAGGAAGCTGCACATTCTTACTGGAAGCGATTCAATCCAAATCTGAATCGAACATCACAATACTTTGAGCCAAAACCTGGGAGATACCAAAAGGTAAAGTGATTATATCATGATACGAACCTGCATCAGTTGTGGAATCACAAGCCAGAGATACGGCAAGTCCTGGAAATTGTGGAATCAATGTGCAAATTGCGCTAAAAGATCAAATCCTGATTACTATAACGTAATGAAGTGTCCTGACTGTAACAGCACTAGCAACAACACAACCGCATTATGCTGGAAATTCTATGGAAAATGTGGAAAATGTGTCTACAAAAAGGCTGATTTTAGACGACATGTTCTATGCAAAGAATGTAACGAGGTATGCTACAAGCTAAAATATCAAAAGTTTGGAGTTCATGCAATTGATCTGTTTTACTGTATTCATTGTAGTGGAATAATCACAAAACACGGTCACAGAATCCTACAAATGAGAGGTATTGCGCAATGAGTGAAATTTCTTCAGAGATTACAAGGAACTGGAATCAAAAGAAATCATTTAGAGGATTGCGTGTAGGTGGACATTGTCGTGGGATATGCACAAGATATTCCATTACAACAAAGTGGGGTCAGAAAAAATACGAACAGGGATTACGATTTTGCAGCTATTGCAGGATATGGTTTGATCATTCTGATGACAGATTATGTTGCATATGTTGCGGCAAGCGACTTCGCCATCACAGAAGGGACAAGAATAATCATCATTCTAAGAAGGAGGTAAACAAACAATGATGAAAGGATTATGTCACATCTGTTATTGTTCCAACAAGGAAATCTTTTTTTCAAAAAAGAATGAAATGACTGTTTGCGCAAATTGTGCAGTTGATCAACACTATAATCAAACTAAAGGAGACAAGAATTGAAGTCAAGATCAGTCCAACATCTTTCCTCTATTAACATACAAGATGAATATGGTACTCCAAAGGAATTATTCAAAAACATTTGTAAAAAATATGATATTTTTCCTAAGATTGACATTTGTGCAAGTAAAACAAATCATGTTGTATCAGATTACATTACAAAGGAACAGAACTGTTTCAATTATTCCATAACAAAAGATTTCTTCATGAATCCACCTTATTCGAGAGTTTCAGAGTTTATGGAGTTTGCGTATTCTCAACATCTCAAAAATAATGTCTCCTGTATCATCCTGACATATTCAAAGACCGGTACGAAGTGGTGGCACAAGTACGTTCAGGGAATTGCAGATCATGTCTTCTTTCAAAAGGGAAGAATCAGATTCTTGGATGATAATGGTTATCCCACTAAACATTGTGCGCCATATGATTCGGCTTGGATTATTTTCAAAAAAGAATTGATAAATAGGTATGAAAAACAATAGTAAATTAAATTTTTTTTAACTATTTTTCTCGTTGCATTATACGATACCTATTTATGATTCTATTCTCTCTTTTGAAAGTTTCATATCTAGTTAATAATTTTAAAAATCAACAACTACAAAATGGAGTATCGCAACTAGGACATTGAGGTTTAGTTATAAGCTTCCACTTACTATTGCCTGTAGTGAAATTTCCGAGCCATGAAGGAAAATGCACATTTTCATCTTTTAACCAGGTAAAGATCTTTACAAAGTTTCTATCTTGTGAAATAGAATCTTCCTCAGTACCTTTTGAGCCATACTTTAGATTTGCACGATAGATCCTATTGCGACTATCATATCTAATGGCATTGATTGTCCATTTCTCATCATTACCTTGAAATCTATATGTCCATTGAAATCCGATTACAGGATTTCTATCGCGTTGTCCTTCAATTCTAAATGATCCTTCTGGACCTCCAGTAATTTCAGTTGTTTGAATTATGGACACACCTAGCTTTAGTTTATCCTTGATAACCGGTCTTTCTTCAGTCTTTTTACTTCGTATCCACAAATTCTTTTGTTTTAGAATTTTTTGAACCTTGTCACTTACATAAGCATCAGGCTTTATTTTAGTAGACGTACGCACCACAGGATTACACTCATTTTATAGTATTAAACTTTTTAGTGTATTCCTAGAAAAATTCAAAGATATCCCCAGACAGATGTTTTTACTTGACATACTATGCATTGTTATTGGATCAATCAGGATTTGATGCAGGTACTACATTGCCAATAGTGGAGAGGGCATTAGAGACTGATTTTGATCATGCATATACTCAATATTGTGAAGGAAGGAATATTGAGCAAGTAACGTAATGATAAAAATTCAAACAATAAATTAGAATTTTTGATAGAAAATCCACCATAAATTAATTGCTTTGCCTCATAACCTTATAACTCAATTACCTGGAGCGCAGACATGAGACAAAATTTAATTTCTGTGCAAACATGTTATTGTACAACAAAACCAGAAATTGTTTTTCTCCCCTTTGAAAACGAGACTGTCTGCAAAAGTTGTGGTGTAGTTTTGGAAAATGAAGAAACTTTCCAACAAGACATTGAAAACACCATACCATACGAAATGTTATGCAAGACAAATCTCAACCTTCACCAGAGAAAGCAAGTTGGTGGAGACCCACGTGATGAGCAAAAAATTGTTTCATCAACAAAATTTCACATCCATGAATCAGACCAGAACCTTTTGGTGTTCTCTGATGTCTGCAGAAAACTGTCACTGAACAGTACGATATCAGAAGACTGCTGGAGTACATTCTCTCGTGACAAATCCAGTTTAACAAAAGCAAAAAAGATGTGTCATGCAATTTATCAAACCTTGCAAAATAGGGCAATCCCATACGATGAGAAAACAGTGCAGGAAATCGTCTGCACTAGCCTTGGCGTAAAGAACGCATCTAATCAAAAAGGAATAATCTTCAAGACAGGATTCTTGCCTGCATTTGACTCCAAGGAGACAAAGAGACGATTCTACCTGAATCTGTTTGTCCAACAGGCACAAAAAGAGTACAATATCTCCAATGTGTCCATATTCAGAAAAAACTCAGAGAAATATCTGGATGTCCTTATGAAGTCATTTCCAAATACTGACTTTAAGACGCTGACAAAAAAAGCCACAAACATGGCAAAACTGAGGTGTTATTGCAATTGAGTGCTACTATACCTTCACCAACTGTTGAAACTACTAGTAATGATGTAACTCATCAACACAATCTAGTTGAATCTAATAAAATTACATTGCTAGTGGAAAATATCGGCATCGTCATGGAGTCAAGCATCCAAAAATACGCATCAATGAATACAGAAGATCTACCTACAGTCAGATTGGGAAGAGTCAAAGAAAAAGTCTATGCCATTAATCACTATGATGTGGTTCTTGGATGCATGCAGTCAAAAAAGAAAGTAAGATGCACCATTGAGGAATATGAGAACATTTCAGATGTGATGATACAACACTTCAGAGACGTAATGTCAAATGATGTGATCAACACCCCAATGATTTACAGCTCAGTTGATTCGCTGCAAGAAAAACTAAAGACAGACAAAACATCTGTTCTAAAGATTCTTGGAATAGAGAAAAACCAATACACACGTCTGCTAACTGCAACTAACAACATTTCAGAAGCTGCAATCTCAAAGCTTGAAGGAATAGTGGCAGAACTCTCAAAGAGAAAAGGACTGACTGCAATCCAAGCAAGCATTCCAATCTATATGCTGGAAAAGATATCCAGAGTATCTGACGAGAAACAACAACTGCAGCTGATACAAATCATTGAATCTGACTTGCAGACAATAAATGATGCAAAATTCTTTTGGATGACTCCAGAACAGATTGATTCCCTTCTGCAATTGATTAGACAGGATGCAACCAGAACAGAAAACAAGAGAGAAGATTCGACTGTTGCAGAATTTGTAGAAATGGAAGATATCGGGAAGAAACCTCAAGAAGAAAAATCATCCGAATCAACTACTGCAACATCAAAAAGTAACAATACAGTAAAAAAGAATTCAAAAGAAAAAAGAGACAATCAAAAAAGAAAACCCGTATCAAAAAAGACTAAACAGATTATTGACACGATTCCAAACATGCTAGTCATTCCAGATGAGCAAGGACAGCCAAACTATTTGGTAGACAAGAAAAACGGCGCAGTGACCAAAGTAGATACAAAATCCACCAAGGGAATCATAAAGACTGAGCAGATACCCTCAAAGAAACTCTATTCCATTCCGTTAGATGTGGCAAAATTTCTCAGAATGGGTGAGAATGATGATGATGGTAGTGGTAGTAACAATAGTAACGGCAAAAACAACAATAGTAGAATATCAACAATCCGTCACAAAAACATCTCAGGCACAGATTCACTCAAGTCATTCATAGCATCCCAGAAAGACCAGACCCAAAGATATACGATATTTTGGAATGCACAATAAACTTGCAAGAAGATGATCACTACATCAAGGGTCTTATGCTGTATAGATGCAACATAAAGAAAAATTCCACTGCAGCAAGAATTCTTGAGGCGTCATATGATGTCTCAGAGTTTTCTCTTTTTGAGATGGTTGGAAAAATCAACAAATCATATCCCTACACAAAAAAGATCGCATTGGAATTGAAATATTCTGAATATCTCAAATCAAATGGCAGAGGAAAATATTTTATCACTCAAAAAGGAAGATGGTTTGTAATCTGCCAGAGATTGGATGGATTGTCATTTCTTTCACTGTGTCTATTGGCAGAGATTTATCACAAAGTCAAGAAAAATTCAGATCTGTTTTATTCATTATCTGTATTCAGAAACTATTATCAAAAAGATTATGGTAGTAGTAATTCTTCATCTACTGCAATATACAAAGACAAAAACATCTCAAAATCATTTCAATTATTGAGACAGCGAAATCTGGTGTATGTTGTGTGTGATGATTTCATAAGAATGACATCTCCAATGATTGCCTTTCTTGAAAAATATGACAAAGATCTTGAATCTCTGTTTCACTGGAGCAATGACACGTATGAAAAATGCATCACTCACACCATTGAGAATAATAGATTCAATCCTAAAATTGGAAAATTATTCTCAAAAGGATCCAATTAGAGTAGCCAGAAATTGCTACTTAGATTGGGTCTTTCTCTTTTGGTTTTATGATATTTGCAATGAAGAGTTATGTTAGAGTTATTCCAGGTCAGAATAATCATTCTACTAACATTGTTTGGAATTGCATCAGTTTACGATTACAAAACAAGAAAGATTCCAGATGTATTGTGGGTTGTATTTGCAGGGATTGGTGGAATTGTACATGTGATTGACTATGAATCATTTACTGCATATCATGTTATTTCATTTTTTACATCATGTGTATTTGCATTCTTGCTGTACAGGATGAAGTTTGTTGGAATGGCTGACATGTTTGGCATCATATCTATCAGTGTAATTTTGCCAGTACATTATGAGTTTGTGATGGTGCCCATTTTAGGCACGATATTGGCCTTGATTATTGTTGTATTTGTGAATGTTCTGTACAATGTTATCCTCAATGTAACTGACATGATTTCTGCAAAAAGAAAATCATTGTTCTGCGAGTTTGCAGGAGAGTCATTCTACAGAAAACTCCTTGCAGTATTTTTCATTCACAGAAAAAGAGGATACGAGAAATTTGTCATATCATCTGAGAATCAATATCCTGCAATTCCAAAAAACAGATCATTTGTGTTAATTTCTAGAAACAAAGAAATTTCCCCTCAAATGGAAGGAGGATTTGTGCAAAATGCAGCACCATTTATTTTGTTTATGATGATTGGTTTGGTTTTGTTGTTGCTGCCTGAAACTTTATCTGTATTATTTATCTAAATATTTCAAATATTATCTGGATTTTAACCTCTCCAGAATGTAATTTTTATTGTTTATCGCATCAACATGATCAGGATCTATTGTTAATGCTTTATCATACCAAACAATAGCTTCTTCATGATCACCAAGATTACCTAGTGCTACCCCCTTATTGTATACCGCATCAACATGATCAGGATCTATTGTTAATGCTTTATCATACCAAACAATAGCTTCTTCATGATCACCAAGATTATCTAGTGCCAGCCCCTTATTGATTAATGAACTAACATGATCAGGATCTATTGTTAATGCTTTATCATACCAAACAATAGCTTCTTCATGATCACCAAGATCATCTAGTGCCGTACCCATATTGTTTGTCGCATAAACATTATCAGGATCTATTGTTAATGCTTTATCATACCAAACAATAGCTTCTTCATGATCACCAAGATTACCTAGTGCTACCCCCTTATTGATTATCGCGTCAACATTATTGTTATCATGATCTAAAATAACATCATAATTTTTTATAGATTTGTCATATTCTTTTAGATGATAAAAATAATTTCCTTGTATTATGAGAAATTCAGGATCAACTAGAATTTTCCCTCGAGTTAATTCCTCAACTTTATCTTGAACTTCTTTTGAAATATCTAGAGGATTATGTTGGTCAAGTGATCCTGACTCAACTCCTTCATTTTCCAATAATTTTTTTAATATCGCTAGAGATTCTTCACTGATCTCACGATCTTTTTTAATTATTTCATCTGTTCCAGTTGCATAATTAAAAATTGCATTTCCAAAGATACTAAACATTATGCCAATAAGTAATGTAAAAATTCCAAAACCGGTTACTGTTTTATTTTCTTTCATCAAAAAAATTAAGTTTGGCAATGTTACCAATAAAAAAAATTCTCTATTATCTCTTCTTACTCACCACATGTAATAAAATCAAAATTGGATTAAGAATTGATATTCCTTTTATCAAAAAATACAATATCATTTTGATTTCATTTGGGTAAGTTTTGGTCATTATCACAAGAAAAACAACCTGGCTCCCTTAATAAAACAAGAGACTTTATCGGCCAATCAAATTCTCACATCTCATGCTGTTCACTAAAGGTTCCAATCTCTATGGATGTAAAATCGGCAATTCAGACAATTCCAGAACTGATATCGCCTAATCTTGAGACGATTCGCTCCTTTGAGATATGGTGGGATGGAAGTGTCAAGCAGCTAAAGTATGTTCTATCTGCCCAAAACAAACTGGATTTGGCAAACTACAAGATATCATTTCAAAATGTCTATCCAAATGTTTCATTTGTATCACAACAAGAGATAACACCTGAATGGTTCTCCCCATCTGAATCATCATATGAAATATTTGATGTGTCCTTGCAGCACGGACATTACTCTACTGTTTTGGATACTGCACTGCAACAAAACCATCTGATCACAAATATTTCAAACTCTATTCAGATATATGAGAACGCATGGATTCAGTTTGTCTTTACACCATACAATTTCATCTCATATCTTAGAAATCATCAGAGAAGATTAGACATAAGAATAAAACATGTCACAAGTAAAAAGTACAGGACATGGGTTGATGATTTTACAAATACAAAGTCATATGAGAATCCAGAGAATGGTCTTGACTTTTACAACAACTATAAAGATTTGCTGAGAGATTCCACAAAAAAGACACAGGATACTCAGATTGTAATGAGTGTTCGAGGTTTGATCCAAACAAGGAAAACAGATAATGATGAAGATAGTAGTAACAATACTCGCAACAAACCAAAACTTTCTTTTGATCAGATAAAATCACACCATGATCATCTGACACAATACTCTTACAGTTACAAATCATTTTACAATACCAAATACAAAAAGGCAGGAGCTCCACTCACAATTAACAATCGCATCAAAAAGTACTATCCAAGACTGTCGATGTTTGATTTGAGATTAATTCCAAACCCAAAAAATTTCATGAACTCAACAATAAAGGATTATTTTGAAAAGACCATACTTACTGCAGAATATAAAACAAGAAAACCATTGCCATACATAATACTAAATCCCAGTGAACTGTCTTTGTTTGTCCATTTACCAAATCCCACCACAACAAGAAACATCCAGACAACTAGAAACGTATCACTACCTTCCAAGCTTGTAAACAAGAAGGGATTTAACATCGGATATTTTGAGGATTCTCAAAAAATATCCTATGGTACACAATACAATCTGGTAGAAGAACAGTCAGCAATTATCTCGCCAATTGACTTTTCACGTCACATCTACTGCGTTGGCGGGACTGGAAGTGGAAAGACATCTCTAATCAGAGTGATTGCAAAACATCTTGAAGAGGCAAATCTCAATGGAACGTTTCCAAATGCTTTCATTTACCTGGATCCAAAGGGTGAGGATTCAGAAAAATTCATTGCACAATGTTCTAAACTTTCAATTGATAATGACATGATTCATTATCTGGAACCATTAGACACTGGATTCTCTATCAACCCATTGGAGTTACCAAAATACTCTCCGGGAAACAGAGATGAAACAGTGTCAAGATACGTTGGATATTTCTTGGAGATGGTAAAGGAATGGTACGGACAACAGCAAACCTTTGTTCAGATGGAAAGAATATTCAGAGTGTTGTTATTTTACATGTATTACAAAAATGATGCGCCAACATTTATCGACATGTATGAAATTATTATCCAGCTGCAAGATGAAGGAGAAAAGTATCTGCAGATAATGTTCAAGGCTTTGGGAATGCCAGGAGACGAGCTAAAGCAAGCCCTATCTTCCATTGCATCACTAAAACCAGACTCTTTTGTACCGTTACTAAACAGAGTTGAACAGTTTGCAACAGATCCTATCTTGAAAAAAGTATTTTGCCAGAGACATGGTACTGTATCCTTTGAGGAATTGATACAACCAGGTCACTACACCATAGTTAGAATATCCACATTGAATCTTGCACATCACATACAGCCATTGGCAATCCAGGCTTTTGTCATAAAATTATGGTTTACCATACTGGAGAGAGCATCGCACACAAAAGAAGAGGACAGAAATCAGGTCATTCTAGCTCTCGATGAATTTCAAATTGTAAAGGATTTACAGATTCTACCACTTATTTTGTCACAAGCTAGATCATATCGTTTAGGTTTATTGTTGGCACACCAAACAATGGCACAAATCGATGACAAACTGCTAGAGGAGATTGTGGGAAACTCTGGAACCCAACTATCTGGTCGAATTTCAGGAAAAGATGCCTCAAGGCTGGGAAACATCTGGGATCCTAAATTCTCAAAAGAGTTAACACAGCAGATGGCCTCCCAGGAGGATTTTCACTGGACATACAAGATGAGGGCAGCACCAGGCCAGGAACAGCCCACCCCGATACAATTTTGGCTACCCACACCGCCTGACATGCCAAATAATGAGGAACAAATGAAGCAGTTCATCGCATCTCAAAAGAAGAAATATCATAGAACTGAACAGCAAACCCTATCTCTCATTTCAGAAGCCCAGACTGAGTCAATCAAATGGATGAAATACATCACCGTACCTCTACCAGAAAAGATTCAATGGCAAATCATGTTGATGTTATATCAAAATGATTCAGAACCACTCCAGCTGGGACAAATCACAGAAATACTCAAGGCAACCCAGAGAGATGACATATCTGATGTCTTGCATGACATGGTAGAAAAAAAGATACTAAACGTAGTGGATGAAGACAACAGAAATGCAAAATATATTCTATCTGAGAACACAAAAAAGAAGTACTT
>Ga0224506_10003186_pt1 | contig 10943 bp, 11 predicted proteins | sample SF_Jan12_sed_USG_2_FD_169108 | JGI IMG/M metagenome (GOLD analysis project Ga0224506, IMG submission 169108) | Sediment microbial communities from San Francisco Bay, California, United States - SF_Jan12_sed_USGS_8_1 | ecosystem: Environmental > Aquatic > Marine > Sediment | place: USA...
AAGAAAATATTTCCTAAAAAGTAAGGAAACAGAAAATCCCACAGTACGCGTAGTTGCCGAACTGAGAAGAAAAATGTCATTTATGCGTCTCAACCTGATGGATCCACGCTATAATGTCCCCGAAAAATATGACATCATATTTTGCCGTAATGTACTGATTTATTTTGACTGGGAAACCCAGGAAAAAGTCATTAACAAATTGTGTGAGCACCTCAAACCCGGTGGATACTTTTTCCTCGGTCATTCAGAATCGGCCTTGAACAAAAACGTGCCCCTAAAGCAAATTAAACCAACAGTATTTATACGTAAATAATACAGACCTATGGAATTAACTGATGAACAACTGATCAAAGAATTGAATACGCGGTTTGAAAACAACCACAAATTAATTGAAGAACAGAAAGATCTGATGGGTCAGTTGGAGAAAATGAACGAAAAACTGCTGATTTCGGAAAAAGTGCAAAGCATGTTTCTTTCCAATATCCGCAATGAGATCAATAATCCCCTTACTTCGATCATGGGGCTTGCCAATGAATTGAAAGAACATCACAAGGATAATGAAAAATTTCACAAAAAAGCTGACCTGATATTTACCGAAGGTTTTTTGTTGGAATTCCAGTTGTCAAATATTTTCATTGCAGCCGAAATGGAAGCCGGAGAAACCACGCCAAATATTGTCAATGTTGATATCGACAAACTGATAGATAGCACTTTTGAGTCATACAGGCACTTGTTGGATAAAAAAAATATGAAATATAAGTATCAGTCCAACATTCCCGGAGGGGAAAGTTTCAAGACGGATGCCGAAAAATTTAAAACCATCATCTGCAACCTGTTGATGAATGCCATTGAATTTAGCCCACAGGGAAGTAAAGTTGAAATCATCACGCTCTTAAATGAAGACCGGTTGCTCGAAGTAAAGATTATCGATGAAGGGGTTGGTATCCCGGAAGATAGCCTGCAAATAATTTTTGACCGCTTTGTACAGTTGGATACCGGATCAACAAAAATGCATTTGGGACACGGAATAGGACTTTCTGTGGTTAAATCACTACTGGAATTTATGGAGGGTAGTATTGAATTATCAAGCAAGGTAAATCACGGAAGTGCATTTACAATCCATCTCCCTGAAAGCCATTCTGCTGATGAAATGGATGAATTTGCTGAGGACGGTAATGAGTTTTTATTTTTTGATGAGGATGCCCAGGATTTATGATCGGAATAAAAGAAAACATATCTACACATTTCCTCTATCCTTCCAACCTCTTTGTCAGCAAGGAAAGGCACTATGTTACCACTATACTGGGGTCATGTGTAGCTATATGTTTATATAACACTAAATACCATTACGGGGGAATAAACCATTATATGCTTCCCCTATGGAATGGCAATGGCCTGGCTTCTCCCCGTTATGGAAACATAGCCAATGAAAAGCTATATGAGAAATTAAAACAACTGGGTAGTCTGGATGGTCACCTCATCGCCAAAGTCTTTGGCGGAGCAAATCAGATCAACAGTACTACCAGTATTGGTGAAAAAAACATCAATGTGGCTTTTGATATGCTCAAAGAATTTAAAATTAATGTAGTGGCACAGAGTGTCGGGGGAACCATTGGACGAAAAATCATTTTCGACACCTATAGTGGCGCTGTAAAAATGAAGTTTGTGAAAGAACAAAAGAAAGAGTAAACAGTGAATAATAAATAGTAAACAGGACTAATTAGGCATAAAAAAATAAATGAAAAAGGATCCCATAAAAATACTTATTGTAGACGATTCTGCACTGGTGAGACAAACCCTTCAGGAAATCTTTGACAGTGATCCGGATCTGGAAGTAATTGATACGGCATCAGACCCTTATGTTGCCGTAAAAAAAATGAGGGAAAATGTACCTGACGTCATTTCCCTGGATATAGAAATGCCACGAATGGATGGTCTAACTTTTCTTCAAAAACTCATCGCCCAACACCCTATTCCGGTCGTAATAATATCTACACTTACTGAACAGGGCAGTGATTTAGCCCTCCGTGCCCTTGAGTATGGTGCTGTAGAAGTTATTACCAAACCAAAATTAGATACCAAAACCCGCCTTAAAGAAGCACAGATCAGGCTGTGTGACAAAATAAAGGCAGCCGCCCAGTCAAAGATAAAAAGGAAAAGCCACCATCAGCAAGTACAGCACGTACAACACCCTACCTCATCTAAAATACAAGTAGCAAAAAAACTCACGGCAGATGTCATCATTAAAAAGCCGGAAGGGAAGTTGGTATTTAAAACAACCGAATCCATTATTGCCATTGGAGCTTCTACCGGCGGTACTGAAGCGCTCAAGGTGGTATTGATGGGCATGCCACTTGACTGCCCGGGAATTGTAATTGTACAACATATGCCTGAGTTGTTTACGCGGCAATTTGCACAGCGGCTTGACCAAATTTGCCAGATCAGTGTAAAAGAAGCCGAAGACGGTGACAGCGTATTAAAAGGCCAGGCCCTCATCGCCCCGGGAAACTCCCATATGATGCTCCAACGAAGTGGAGCCAGGTATTACGTGAAGGTGAAAGACGGCCCGCTCGTTAACCGGCACAAACCCTCCGTTGATGTTCTTTTTCGTTCGGCTGCACGCTATGCCGGTCGAAATGCTGTAGGAGCAATCCTCACCGGAATGGGTGCAGACGGCGCCAAAGGCTTGCTGGAAATGAAAGAAACCGGGGCATATACCATTGCCCAGGATGAGAAATCCTGTGTAGTCTTCGGAATGCCCAATGAAGCTATTAAACTGGGCGGTGCGGATGAGGTACAATCATTGGAAAAAATATCACAGAGTATCCTGAGACACGTCAGGGCTTAGTACGTTTTTGGTTATAATATCAGTTATTGTTGGCGGAAGCATATTTTTTTGCCCTCCAGACACAAAAACAAAGCCCCATACCTTCGTGTGGTGAGAATGTATTCTTGTTCAAAATCTGGATGAAATTTCAGCCATGTCTGAAATTCACTCAATGGCATGATACACCGCATCGTGTACGTATATTTACCAATACAAGATACGTGTAAATACCTATTAAAGTGCATTTTTTTGTGCTATATTTTTGTTTTTACTGAAAAGGAAGCAAAAATATTACACCAACAAGAAATCCTTACATCCTACCTGATGAATATTTTGTGATGTTTATCATATTCTAATTAAGTATATTGTTTAAACATCCATAAACAATACGTAATGATTAGTATAAAAAAACTTAAATTTAAGAACAAGTTGGCCCTTATGCTCCTGTTCCCATTAGCAGGAGTTCTATTCTTTTCCGTAAGTAACATTTCTCAAAAATTTAATATTTACAGCGAAATGGCTGACATTGAAAAACTGACGAGCATCAGTCAATCCATCAGTGCGCTGGTACATGAGCTCCAAAAAGAACGGGGCAATACCGCAGGATTTATCGGAAGTAATGGAAGTGATTTTGTACAATCCCTGAAGGATCAACACAAACTCACCGATCGTAGAATAAGTGAGCTTAATAACAAAATAGAAGAAGTTGGAAAAGCTAATATGGACTCGAAAGTGGAAGCGGCCCTCAATAAAGCGCTTAATGAACTCACTGAAATTGGGAATAAACGAAAATCCATTACTTCACTACAAATAGCAACGGCCGAGGCCATTGGTTACTACACCAACATGAATACACTATTCATTAGCACCATAACCATGGTCACAAAAGCGAGTTCGAGTGCGGACATCACTCTGATAACCTCCGCATACGTCAATTTTCTTCAGGGAAAAGAGCGAGCGGGGATTGAGCGTGCAGTACTCAGCAACACTTTTGCTTCGGATATGTTTGGAGAAGGAATGTACAACCGTTTCAGTGAACTGGTCACTACACAAAACAACTATAATGCGGTTTTTCTTACATATGCGAATGATGAGCAGGCTACTTTTTACAATAACAAGCTCAATGTGCCTGCGGTAAAAGAAGTTGAACGCATGCGTGGCATTGCCTACGCCAATGCGCAAACAGGAGGGTTTGGTATTAATGCAAAGGATTGGTTTCAGACCATTTCTGATAAAATAAATGTACTCAAGCAAATTGAAGATAAAATTGCATCAGATTTAATACTCCGCACCAACGAGTTAAAAACCGAAGCCTCAACGACCTTATGGTTTAATATTATACTTTCCATTATAGTCATTTCCCTGGCCATATTTATGGCTGTCTTTTTAGCCACTCAAATATTAAACCAGATGGGAGGGGAACCAGCCCTTGTTACTGAAATAGCTACAAACATTGCCAATGGAGACCTTACAACCATCAACAGGCTTTCGATTGATCGTACAAACACCAAAGGTTTGGTTCAGGCGATGGTTTCCATGAATGATAAATTAAACGATGTCATTGGAACAATATCGATGGCCGGGGCACAGATTAACCAGGCCAGCAAGGAGATGAATGACTCGGCACAGGTCATGTCAGAGGGCTCTACTCAACAGGCATCCAGCGCAGAGGAGGTATCATCGTCTATGGAAGAAATGGCCGCAAATATTCAACAAAACACAGATAATTCAAAAGAAACACAAGGCATGGCCCGCAAAGCGGCTGAAGGTATCCAAAGTGCAAACGAGTCTGTTGAGGAAACAGTCATTCAAATGAAAACCATTGCCGAAAAAATTTCAATCATCGGTGAGATTGCACGGCAAACAAACCTTCTGGCATTAAATGCCGCAGTAGAAGCCGCACGTGCTGGTGAGCATGGCAAAGGCTTTGCCGTGGTTGCTGCTGAGGTGCGCAAACTTGCTGAGCGCAGTCAGCTGGCAGCCAGTGAAATTGATGTTGTTTCTAAAAAAAGTGTGGATATTGCCATCAAATCAGGCAAATTACTCACGGAAATTGTACCTGATATTCAAAAGACGGCCGATCTTGTTCAGGAAATCACGGCATCCAGCATAGAGATGTCAACGGGATCTGACCAGGTTAACAGCGCAATACAGCAACTCAATCAGGTAGTACAGCAAAATGCGGCTAATGCAGAAGAAATAGCGGCCACCAGTGAACAACTCAATAGCCAGTCACAGCAAATGGAAGAAGCAATGGCTTATTTTACAACAGAAAGTAAAGGCAATGATTCGAAACACACCACAAAAAGATCTTCTCAAAACACCTATTCCCCAAAGGGTGCAATAAAAAACGGTCAATTCTCAAACAAAAAGGCCAGTGGAATAAAACAAAATAATCCCGAACCCAGTGACATTAAAATTGAGCCCGGCCGGGAGGATGGTATCGATAATGAATATGAAAAATTTTAATTGTAAATGATTAAAAAAAACCCGGTATACAAATTTCTTTATACCGGGTTTTTCTTTTTATACAATTCTTTTTTATATATTTCTTTCTTCAAAGGGCATCCAAGGCATCCAGCAATTGATCCGGTGTAAATGGCTTCACCAGATAGTCTTTTGCGCCCAGGCTCAGGCCTTCATTAATCACTGCATCCTGACCAACACCACTAATCATGATTACATCCGGATTTATGCCTTCTTCTTTATATACTTTCAGTACTTCTGTGCCGTTTATGTCAGGTAATACATTATCGAGGGTTACAATATCCGGATTGAGTTCGAGGGTCATTTCAATCGCATCTTCACCATTCTCAGCTTCGCCAACGACTACATAACCTGCGTCTTCAAGTGTTTCCCGGATGAGCTCCCTCATAAACAACGAATCATCGACAACCAATACAGTTTTTGCCATTATTTTTCTTTTTTTTTAAAAGTTATGTAAACATAAAACTCCCCCCCCTACTTCTCTAATACTTACCGAATGACCGTTTACAAAATAATCATTACAGCTTCTTCATTCACACAAAGCGTGAATATAACATATTTTTTTTTCACTTTAAAGCCAGCGAGAAAAACATAGAAAGGTTCAACCAATTTTCCTTAAATCTCACAACAACTCAAAGCCTGACTCTATAAACGACACAAATATATACACTAATTTTTATTTTCAATTTACTGATCCATTCAGGCCTTGTAAGATATTGGTTATTTTTTTAAAAACTTCGGGTATGGATGCCTTCACATTTTTAGAAAGAACCATTTTCATCAACTGGATTTCAGTGATAGAAACTGTGATTAGGTAAATTTTAGGTAATTTTCCCAAAATAATAGCCGACTCTACCAGGTCTTTTAAACCGATGTCATGTGCTGTAAGGGCACGGGGAAAATCGGACGAAAAACGAGGTTCGATCAGGCTAATTGTACCTTCCGGCTGGCCATCCATCGTGGCATCAACCATAATGATGTATTTATATTCTTCAAAAAGTGACAACAGATGAAACCCCCCGGTTCCTCCGTCAATAATATCTGCTTGTAAGTTTTTCTGTTTATTTTCCAGTTCCCGAACGACATGCACCCCTATTCCCTCATCGCCCATCAATAAATTCCCAATACCTAATATAAGCGTATTTCTTTTTTCAGGGTGATTATCAATCATTTAGTTACAATATTATTTAAGTTGTATATTCAGGCTAAGATTAATTTTCTTTTTTTAAATAAATATCCTTTTTAAAGAATTTCCAACCGCCGGCCATTGATGAAAGCATTCCCCTGCCTTCAACGCTATCATGATAAAAGACCAGATAAACGTGAAACATAGAAAAGATAACAAAAAACCAGGTAGCCATATGGTGCCAAAAACGAACAGCAGCATCCCCTCCCATTAATGGCACGATCCATACAAAAGCCTGATAAATAGCTTTATCGCTCATTGCTGCATACATGCCAAATCCGGAAATTATCTGAAAAATAAAAACGATAAATAAAATGAAGTAGGTAAAGCTGGCCAGTGGATTATGTCCTATGATGATCATTTCTTTTCCTTTCATTTGAAAGATATCCAGTTTGAGTGCCTGCCAGAAACTCTTCCAGAATCTTTTACTCACAGGTAAAAAACTCCTCCAGTTTTCATACTTATTGCCGGCAAAACTGATGTATATCCTGAAAATAAAATTTAAAACAAAGATTATCGCTGCCACAAAGTGAATAAACCGAATGGTTCCAAACCAATAACCAAACGATGCCTCTTTATTGGACATCAAAGCGGGCGGGTTGCCGATGACGTATCCCGTAAGGATAAGCGTCAGAATCGCCAACACATTCAACCAATGAAAGATACGCGTAGGCACAGAGTACACATATACCCTACGCATATTATCCCATTTCATCATTCTTGTTGTTGTTTGGGTCATCATCAAACTATTTTAATTTCTCAAAAAGTGTTTACCTGATGTACATATTTTCCTTTTTCATCATACAGGTGTACGGCACAAGCCATACAGGGATCAAATGAATGAATCGTCCGGATGATCTCCACAGGCTGTTCCGGGTCTTCCACCGGTGTACCAATCAATGAGGCTTCATACGCGGACATCTGACCTTCGGGATCTCTGGGCGAAGAGTTCCATGTTGACGGCACAACCAATTGGTAGTTATCAGTTTTTCCATCTTTAATCACAATCCAGTGGGCCAGTGCACCGCGTGGTGCTTCCGTCATACCTACTCCCCGGGCTTCTAGCGGCCATGTTTCAGGATCCCATCGTTCGGTATTGGCCATCCGTTCGTCACCATTTTTTATATTGCTGATCAGTTGGTCAAAGAACTCCATAGACCAGTTGGCTACGAGTTGCGTTTCCAGGGCCCTGGCGGCTGTGCGGCCAAGGGTGGAAAACAAAGCATCTACAGGCACATTAAGTTTTTGTAATGTACTATCAACAATGTCCTTAAACTCATCCCTTCCGGAGGCATAACCCACCAGCATACGCGCCAATGGGCCAACCTCCATGGGGTACCCATTCCAGCGTGGGGTTTTCACCCAACTGTATTTTCCCTCTACATTTAATTGGTCATAAGGGGGGTTGGGTCCCGTAAAATTCATTTTTGTCTCACCATACCAGGGAAATTTACCCACCTGGTCGCCATCGGAATAGGCATACCAGGAATGCGAAATAAACTCTTTAAACTGCTCCTCATCCTTAGCATCAATATCCTTTACCTCACTGAGGTTTCTACCGATGATCACACCCCTTGGAAATTTAAAACTGGAAATATCCCGCACACCGTTGGTCGGCAAATCACCATAGGCCATATAGTTTTCCAAGCCGCCACCTATCGCGCCCCAATCCAGATAATAGGGCGCTACTGCAAGCACATCGGGTATGTACACCTGTTCTATAAATCGTTTGGCTTCCTTAAAGAGGGTTCCCACATGGGCGAGCCGCTCAGCGTTGATTGCATTTACTTCATTGATATTCACCGAACAGGCCATACCTCCCACCAGATAATGGGGGTGTGGGTTTTTACCACCAAAGATGGTGTGGACTTTTATAATCTCCTTCTGCCACTCCAATGCTTCCAGGTAATGAGCCACCGCAATCAAATTAATCTCGGCAGGCAGTTTATAAGCCTTGTGCCCCCAGTAGCCATTTGCAAATATCCCCAACTGGCCACTATCCACAAAGGATGTAAGGCGCTTTTGAAGGTCAGAGAAGTACCTGGGCGAACTCTTCGGATAATTGGATATGCTCCGCGCTATTTGCGAAGCCTGTTCCGGGTCAGCCTTTAAGGCATTAACGATATCTACCCAGTCAAGGGCATGCAAATGATAAAAGTGCACCACATGATCCTGAAGATACTGGGCGCAAAACATCAGGTTCCGAACCAATTCTGCATTTGGAGGCACAATGATATCCAGGGCATCCTCCACGGCTCGTACCGATGAAAGGGAATGCACGGTGGTACAGACGCCACATGCACGGCTGGTATAGGCCCAGATATCCCGGGGGTCTCTTCCTTTCACAATTTCTTCCAACAGCCTGACCATGGTTCCTGAACTATAGGCATCAACCACCTTCCCGTCCTGTATTTCCACTTCTACCCTCAGGTGGCCTTCAATACGTGTAATAGGGTCAATAACTATTCTTTCGCTCATGATTCATAACTTTTGTCTGTTGGAATTAATTTTGCTCAAATTCCGCTTTCGATTCATCCACCTTTTCCTGGACATTTTTGCGTTGTCTTATTGTGGAAAGTGTAGCATGCGCGGCAATGGCGACAGCAGTAGCTCCTGTTGCCACGAGTCCTACCTTATCGGCAGTTGATTCAATACCAAAGCCCGGGAAAGAAGCCAGGTGTCGGTAAAAAGGCCCATTATCCCAGAAATTGGCCTCACTACAACCAATACAACCATGACCGGCCTGAATAGGGAATCCAACACCGTTGTTCCATCGTGTTACCCCACAGGCATTATAGGTCACCGGGCCACGGCAGCCCATTTTATACAGACAGTAACCTTTTTTAGCATTAGCATCATCAAAGCTCTCGACAAATAAGCCGGCATCATAATTTGGCCTGCGATAGCAGGTGTCGTGTATTCTGCGGGAATAAAATGCCTTTGGCCTTCCGGAGGAGTCAAGCTCGGGCAACCTGTCAAAAGTGAGAACATGGACAATCACACCGGCCATCACTTCTCCAATAGGAGGGCATCCTGGCACCTTTACAATGGGTTTCCCCTTAATTATTTTATGGATGGGTGTTGCCGAAGTCGGGTTTGGACTGGCCGCCTGTACACAACCATTACTTGCACAGCTGCCCCAGGCAATGATGGCTTTAGCGCCTTCTGCCACTTCTTTTAAAATATCCAGCGCCGAACGTCCGCCAATACAACAGCAATATTCCTGATCACCGGTAGGAACAGAACCCTCTACCAGTAATATATACTCTCCGTGGTGGTTGGTTATGGTATCATGCAGTGATTTCTCGGCCATATGCCCGGAAGCGGCCTGCAATGTTTCGGTATAATTCAATGAAATGTTATCCAACAGGATATCTGCCACAATGGGGTGAGAAGACCTGATGAAGGATTCACTGCAACAAGTGCATTCCTGGAAGTGCATCCAGACTACGGGAGGTCGGGGTTTGGTTTCCAGTGCATGAGCTACTCTGCCAATACCATGGGCCTCAATACCGATAAAGGCAGCCATCGTAGAACAGAATTTCATAAAGTCACGTCTGGAATAACCCTTTTGCCTGATCTCCTGATAAAGTGTATTGGCCTGTTTTGTCATAACTATCAGGTGTTTATGTTAAAGGGTGTATGATGTCAATTTCTATATCAATAGTAAGTTCTTCATTATTCTACCCATAACTGGTGACATAAATCAGTATTTATACTGATTTATGTCATATTTATTGATCATATTAATGAGGAATTTGAACTTAAATATTATTAACATAAAATTTTAAGATATGAAATTGGAAATTTTTTGTTTGAAAAAAGTATGGATCATAACCCTGTTATCGGTTTTACCATTGTTCGCGGCGGCCCACCCCGGCCATGGAGTAGAAGGCAGTGCGCTACAACATCACCTGTTGTCGCCTGTTCATGCTATACTGTTCATCCTTTTGGGAGTTGTCCTTTTTGGGATTTATAGGCTATACCAAAAAAAACAATCTGTCGGGGATTAAAAGCCCATGCATGAACTTTCCGTGACACTGAGTATTTTAGACATTGCTGAAAAAGAAGTGATGAAGGCAGGCGCAAAAAAAGTGTCCAGAATAAATCTGGAAATAGGCGGCCTGGCCGGGATTGAACCCTCAGCGCTGGACTTTGCATGGGAACAGGCCAAAATAAATACCGTTCTGGCAACCGCTGAAAGGATCATTGAAAACGTACCGGCTGAAGCACTTTGCCTGGAATGTAAACACAGCTATTTCCTTAATAATCGCTTTGATCCCTGCCCTTCATGTGGTAGTTATTTTAAAGATATTATTAAAGGGAAAGAACTAAAGATCAAGTCTATCAGTATTGAATATTAAACGTAAATAAAGATGTGCAGTACATGCGGTTGCGGAAGTCCGGAAAATGGGTATCAGATTATCACACCTGAAGAAGCCA
>Ga0224506_10003187_pt1 | contig 10942 bp, 11 predicted proteins | sample SF_Jan12_sed_USG_2_FD_169108 | JGI IMG/M metagenome (GOLD analysis project Ga0224506, IMG submission 169108) | Sediment microbial communities from San Francisco Bay, California, United States - SF_Jan12_sed_USGS_8_1 | ecosystem: Environmental > Aquatic > Marine > Sediment | place: USA...
GCCAAAATTCTCCAGTTCTATTTGCAGGCTGTCACTACCGAAGCGATAGGGTTGTGACTCTTCAGCACGGATTCTCTCCATCACCGCAACAAACAGTGTCTCCTTGGAGGGAAAGTAGCGGTAGACCGTCTGCTTGGTCACCCCGGCTTCGCTGGCAACATTCTCCATACTGGTAACGCCGTAGCCATGTTGCAGGAACAGCTCCAGCGCTGCCTGTACGATGCTATAGCGCTTCTTTTCGGCATTTTCGATGGATTTGGACAAGTCTTTTTACCCTGGTAAACATACTGCTGAGTATGATAATAACATACTCGTTAGTATGATCAAGTGGCGGAAGTTGAATGTGCCAGGAACGGTTATGAGTCGTGGTCGCGGAGATCGATTACGTAGGTTTTTATACAGACCAGAGATTGCCAGCTTATGGCTTATCACTGGAGCAGAATACAGTTCCTGGGGATATGACTCGTTACTGTATTCTGTCCGATTATGTTCAGACTTTAGAGTTGTTCCGCAGGATTGACTCCTAACAGATCATACGTCTCCTGGCTGAAGTAGTCGTTAAATATCACCACAGTAAGAACAATAAAGGCAATAAAAGCTAACACAACAAGCATCTGTGCCATGGAGATTTTTTGGATATCCTGTTTTTCTCCCGCAGCGCAAACCTCTCCCGGGCAATGTTGTGCCTTTTCTTTATAAAAAAGATTATAAAACATACAGCCCAGACAAATGCCAAACACAGCTTCAAAGAACAGGAATAAAAGGCAGATCAGACAGATAATCCCTGTAATCGGGCTATAGGAGTTAATCACGACCGAGAAGGTAAAAAATATCGTTGCCAGAACAACACCGATAACCCAGGCAAATTTCTTTTGCTGAGCACCGACATATTCAGGCACCTGATTCCTGACGATCATACGGCCAATTATCAGTGTCGGAGAGTATTTTGGATTGATAGACACACGGACTATAAAATCCACCAGGAATGCTGTAACCGCATATTTTAGTAATAAAAAGTCTGCCCTGAAGATGACATTCAATACCGATGTATACATGATAAAAAATAGTATCCCTGCCGCGGCCCTGATCTCACGTTCATTTAAAACCGGAATATTATAGCCGGCTACTTCCTCTCCAAACTGGACTATCTTGCCCATATAAAACTCCCTTTATAAAGTTATCACTCAAATAATAGCGAACTGATATTAGCAGAATTCATAAATGAATGAAGCCATGAGATTAATCTAATGGCTGGTGACAAGGTAGCAGAGATGAGTAGTGAATATTATGCTTATAAGAGTGAATCTAGCTGCGAGCCTGACGTTTGAATAGTGCAACCGAGGTGAATCCGACGATGTACATGGCCAGGCCATAGAACATGGCGGCCAGTGTCATCTCGGGGATCTTGAGGATGCTGGCGGTGACCAGCAGTGCCAGAGCGGCATTTTGTATACCCACCTCCATCGAAATACTCTTTACCTGTGCAGGAGTGGTTGCTGACAGACGAGCGATGATATAGCCACCGCCGTAGGCGAGTATGGTCAGTAACAGAATCGCGGGTGCAATGACACTGGTGTAGTCGCGCAAGATATCCATGTGTTTGATAATCAATGCAATGATAATGAGGATAAGAAATATCAGTGCAAATGTTGCCACCGGCTTTTGAATCATCAATGCAAAGCTGGGTGATTTATTCTTGATATACATACCGATTATGATCGGGATGATGGTGACAGAAAACAGTTCAATGAAAACCTTGAAAATATCGAGCTCTATGGTTTGCGTCGTGACGATATTGCTCAGGATTATCGATGCGGCAAAGGGTAACCAGAATGGTGCCAGCAGGCTGGTGATAGCGGTAAGTGTAACAGAGAGCGCAAGATCACCTTTGGCAAACAGGGTAAACAGATTCGACGTACTACTGCCCGGTGCCAGCGTAATGATGACAAAGCCTGCCCCTATCAACGGTGAGGGAAAGTCAAAAATTACCAGACCGATCAGTACACCTAGCAGTGGCAGATAGAGCATCTGTGCCGCGAGCCCGGCATAGACAGGACGTGGGCGTTCGAAGAGTAAGGAAAAATCCCGTACGGCCAGACCCAGTCCGATACCAAACATGGTGATGGCCAGGCATAGCGGTAAGATGATCGTTGTAAGCAGTGAATCTTCCATGGCCGAATTCTACATAAATAATGTGGGTATGTTCGCTAGCAATGTAAATTAAATCAGCTTTGCCAGGATTAATCTGTAACAAATATCGCTAAGGTATATCGAGTGATCGATATACCCAATAATGCCAAAAAAGGCCGCTAGATAGTACCGTGCAAATAGCCCTTGCGTTTTGGCTCGGAAAATCTTTCAATCGCGTAGCGTAACATCGTACGTGGCATCTGCTGGTAGTATTTCTTCAGAAATCTCTCTTCTACCGTTATATCTCTGTTGCCAACCTCTCTAAGCATCCAGCCCACCGCTTTATGGATAAGATCCTCTTCATCATGCAGGAGGATTTCCGAAATCTTCAGGCAATCGTCGAAGTCATTGTTGGCAATAAAACAGGAGGTGGCGATAATGGAGATTCTGCGCTCCCAGAGATTTTTTGATCTGGAGAGTTTGTATATGGGCTTTTTATCACGCTCAGACAGATAGGCGCCGATGATGCGTCCGGCAGAGGAGTCAACCAAATCCCAGTTGTTGATATATTGAGTGTTGTGCAGATAGCCTGAAAATATCTTCTTCTTATCCTTCTCGTTGGCACTTTTAAATAACTCTACCAGCAATAAAAGTGCAAACATACGGACTTCATGATATCGGGAGGTCAGAACTTCAAAGGCTTCATCTATAGATATATGTTTATATTTTTTTATTGTGGCCCTCAGGACTGGCATACGTATCCCAAGAAACCTGTCACCCTCGGCATATTCGCCTTTGCCTGTCTTGAAATAGGATTGCATACGTACAGCATACTCGCTGTTGCCCAAAGCCTTTATCTCGGCATGAATTTTTTTGTTTATGTTCATTGCGCTATTTCCGGATATAACTAAAAGAGTCGACTATCTGAATTATACATACCAGACAAGGAGTATATAGATTCATAACTTGCTCTTTATGATCGTCGCTCCAGTGCCAGGATAGACAGGCCTGCCGCAAGGAAGGTAATTCCGGCACCGATGTTGGTTATGACCACGGCTCGTGGGCGCCGCATCAGCCAATGTGACAGTTGGGCCGAGAAGTAACCGAGGAGGGAAAAGATCAACGCAGTAAGCACGGCAAAGATCACGCCATAAGTCAGTATCTGAATATGGACAGGCCCTCTGTCTATGCTGACAAACTGTGGTATGAAGGCAACCACAAATAGTCCGGGTTTTGGATTCAGCATATTGGAAAGCAGGCCGGTGGCAAAGACACGGTGTAGTGGTGTCTTGCCATCTTGCCGGAAGGATATAAGGCTATGGGTGGTGATGGCCTTGTAGCCCAACCACAACAGGTAGGCGGCACCTGCGACTTTGACTGCCCAGAAAGCAACGGGTGAGGCTTGCAGGATAAGCGCCAGGCCGAGTGTGGTGGCCAGGGTATGGAACATTATCCCAAAACCGGCACCGACGGATGACAAGACGGCAGCCAGATAACCCTGGCTCAGGCCCCGACTGATAGCAAGGATGTTATCAGGTCCGGGTGCAAAGATAACAATGAGTACGGCTGCTATGTATGCGGACATGATCTCAACGGGAAACATGGGCCTGACTCTATTGGAGGTAGGAGATAAGTATTTTAAAGCAGTGAGTGTATCCAGTTGCGTGCATCTTGGGTAGCAGCGACTACCGGCATTTGTCGGAAACGATAATTCGGCGGTACTCGTTATGTATAACAGGTAGCGGTCTGACTATTACGTATATCAGGTACACCACCCCTTGCGGGTGCCGCCGTCATAAGGGCGCGCATGTCCCTGGGTGATTAACAATTCAGCAAGGCTATGACCATCGACATAGACCTCAGCCAATAGACGGAAGTATTTTCCACGCCGTACATTACGTAACTCTATCTGTTTTGCCTTACCGAGACGGGATACTGTGAACTGTCTTGCGGCACGGGCTCGTACCTTTTCTGTCTGACACTTGCCACGCATCTCGGGTGCATCGACACCCAGAAGACGTACGGGGATCGAATCACCAACGATGCCAGGCCATTCCTTGATCTGGATACGAAAGGTATCGGCATCATAGATACTGACAACCTTGCTAACAAATATGGAAGGAATATAGACTTTATCGCTAGCCCATACAGGCAACGACAGACTGAAGGACAGGAGTACTAGCAGACGATACAACATGATTCGTCACTCTTGATTTAGATGTCGATATTATATAAGCGTGAGAACTTTATTTGCTATTAATAAATCGTGAAAGCGGTGATTTTTTGGTTATAGCGAAAGGCCGTATGATGCAGAAAATTCTGCTAACCGGTCATGTTGTGGTGAACAAAGTCGTGTGCTGGCAGGCCGGTCTGCCAATTGCACTAACGGCAAATATTACTTTGACTGTTTATAAACTGTCTTTCTGTTTTGATGTAGACATCGGGGTTGTTCCATTGCTTGCGTAGTGAACAGATGTAGGGGTAGTAGGCGTTAAACAGGGAACGTACTTCGTTTTGAAAGAAGCTCATAATAATGTCATGGTCACATAGGGACTTCTCTATGCATATGGCCATTTCCTCAAAATAGGAGAAGGCAATCTCTAATTGGGTTTGTGGCTCGCTCTGCTTGGTCATGGAGAGGATTTTCTGTGTATATAGTCGCTTTAGTACTTCAGGATCCTGTTCTGTAGATAGAAGCTGAATGAGCGACTCTTGTCTGGACTGCAGTAACTGATTCAGGGCCAGCTTGGCTTTGGCGATATTACCACTACGATAATCCTGCACATAGGAGAGTGAACGTTCTACTCTTTGTGCCTCTTTATGTTCCAGGTATTCGATAGCGGAATAGCCTGCTGCGCAGAGTATCGTTATAACACTGAGCCAGGACTTGATGGCATCCAGAGTTTCCTTGTGCGCGTGCAGGAAACTCATTTTTGCTGACACACAGGAAGATTCGCATTCAGCAGACATGGGTCAAAGCCGCGTTGTTTTTCGGTGCCGTCGCTCTTTTCTGCACCTCGTTCGGTATTTTCTTGCTGTGCTGTATTGTCAGGCCGGTGGATCTTCGTTTCGTTATCCACGGGTTGTTCTGCATAGAGGGGTAGTGGTGTTAGCAGGCAGTAGAGGGTGATCAACAGGTATTTGACTGATTGCATAAAAACTCCTTTTTCTGCCATGGTGTGGCGTATCCTTTTATGGACATCTGTCCAGCTTAGACGTAGCCTAGCATAACCTGCATAAGCAGGGTATTCATAGATAGTGAATTTTATATGCTGAAACATATGGACATGTACCAGCGGATTTTCTCTCCACTGGCAAGAAGCGTGTTGGTACTGTTTGCCTTTGCCCATACGCAGCTACAGGCAGATAGCACCTTACATACCTATGCGGGCTTTGAGTCAGGCTACGGCACTTACCGTTTTGAAGAAAAGCTGGATCACACCGTAGTCTATCCGGTGGGTAATCTGATGCTGGGTGCGACCTATCAGCGCTTTAACTACAGCCTGAATCTTTCCGGCTCCTTGGCAGTCGGTGGTGTCTCGGAAGAGAGCTATACCGGCTCCGCCAGCCGTCAGGATATAGACCTGACCATAGCCTACCAGATCAGCAAGGGCTTTAGTGCCTTTGCCGGATACAAATTTGGCAGGAGCGATGTGCACATATTCAACTACATCCCGCCGACACCGCTCGACAACCATGAATTCTATCTACAGCAAGGCCCCTTCCTGGGTATCAACTACAATCTGAATCTGGAAGCGGCGGGAAAGCTTTCCTTTTCCCTTGCCTATGCGGCACTGGCAGCACGCAACAAGTTTATCGCCGATGGTGATGGGGTGGCGCCGGGTGAGTTGCCGGAGTTTGATGACTATACAGGCTATACCAGCGGTTACAGCAGCGGTTACTCCTATAGCATAGGCTGGAGCAAATCGTTGCAGGGACAGTTTATTTTTCGTACCCGCCTGCGGGTCAACCATTACGACCAGGACATTCGCCACAGCGGCCTGGTATTTAACAATATCAGTGAGGGCTCCACCATGCTGATGGTGGGCATAACCTATATCTTTAAAAACCGATGATGTCCGGGATCTCTTCGTTGGAAGGCGGCATAAAGTAGAATTTCTCGGTAAGCGATGAGTGTTCCCAGGGTGTCTGTTTGTAGCGGGTGCTGCGTAACACCTCCTTACGCACTTTCTTAAACAGGACTTCGGCGGTTTCTGAGCGGCTGATATGGTGTAGCAGTGCGGAGGTGTATGCGCCGTTACGTCCCTTGCCGTCTGAAGCAGTATTGCCCGGCTCTGTCGCATAGGCTATCAAGGTGTTGCGTGGTGCCTCTACCGGTGCCAGACCATCGGCCAGCGAGGTCAGCTGGCTATCGCCGAGGATTACCGAGCGTCCCTGGCTGCCGGGGGCCGAGGCCTTGAAGGGATTATTTCGGCAGGCATCCAGTATGATGACGTTTTGTTTGCTGCGCGAGTGTTTCAATACACGGAACAGTTCGTTAATCGAGAACGATACCTGTTTGAGTTTTTCAAAGCTGGTGATGCCGGCATTGACCGGCAGCAGGTAGTTCACGTTGTCGGCCTGCACCGCGTGTCCAGCGTAATAGACCAGAGTGATGGCATCGGGTTCCTTTACGTTTTCAAAAAAATTATAGATCCCTTCTCGCATCTGTTCGGGGTTTTTGTCCGTTAACAAGGTGACCTTGTAACGCAGTTTACGCAAGGATGCCGCCATGTCGCGGGCATCGTTTACGGAGTTCTTTAAAGGTGAGAATTTATAATTGGCATTACCCAGCACCAGTGCATAGCGCGGTAGCACATCCTCGTAGGCGGGTAATGAAACTGGCAGGCAAAGAATATACAGGCCGAATATAGCTCGCAGGGCAAGTTGTTGCAGGTGGTTGGGCATATCTCTCTTCCATGAGATCAGAATTGATACAAACCGGTTTCGAACCTATTTCGAAAAGGTCTTTGGTCTATCGCTATAGTAATCCAATATACCCGATAATCTATATTTTTACACACACTATTGTTCGATGCAGAACGCGGTATTTTGTATATAAAGAAGTATGTCAAGATTGAAATGGAATGAGGCTTATAGAACAGAGATCTCGATACAGTAAACTCTGCGTCGGGATGGACTGAAGAGCAGAGCCCTATACATAGCATCACTGTCGTTGAGAAGAATTTCTGTTTGTGCAATCCGTTTAGCGTTTTTAGATACGCTGGCACCTGCATAAATTCTGTTTTTACCGCTTATTCTCAGTGAATAGAGCAGATTTTTTCACACAAAGGTGGACGAGATGAAGCTGAATTGTTACCCTGTTTTACCACTTAAATAGCAGCTTTTTTTCGACAAGATTAGGTAGCCAGACAGGCCCTACTTTTACCTGATACCACGACATTCGCGGACTATCAGTGTCTTCGTGTAGTCAGATACACATTTCTTCATAACTGGGGCTTGAGTTGATGCCATCGCAGCAACCATACCACCCAGGCGATTTAAATGGCCAACGGTCCATCGTCTAGCTACAAATAAGCCACAGTTACTACGCCAAAAGCGGGAGTAACAGCATGAGTAAAATACTACAGTTTTATCGTACGCGTGAGGAATACGTTGATCTATTCAGCGAAACCCAGCGCTTTAAGGTTTATACAGAGCGACAGCTGGATCAGATAGTGCAGATTCAACACCTGCCAGAAGAGCAGCGCTTTGCGATGCGCGTGGTAGCCAATGTATTGCCCTTTCGCGTCAATCAATATGTTATCGACGAGCTGATTGACTGGACCAATATTCCTGAAGATCCTATTTTTCGCCTGACATTTCCTCAGCCCGGCATGCTAGAAAAGGCTGACTTTGATCTCATGGCTACAGTGATAAAATCCGGTGCCGATAAGGCCGAAATAAAGAAGGTAGCGAATACCATTCGCGAAAAGCTCAATCCTCATCCCGCAGGACAGCAGGAACTGAACGTACCAACCTTAAACAATGAACAGTTGCAGGGTATACAGCATAAATATCGCGAGACTGTGTTGTTCTTCCCCAGCCAGGGACAGACCTGTCATAGCTACTGCACCTTCTGCTTCCGCTGGGCGCAGTTTATTGGTGACAAGGAGCTACGCTTCTCCAGTAAGGAGACCCAGCACCTGCATCAATATCTGCGTACACATAAAGATGTCAGTGATCTGCTGATTACCGGTGGTGACCCTATGGTGATGAAGACCAGTAGTTTGCGAGCGTATCTGGAACCTTTGTTGGAAAATGAATTCGAGCATATCCAAAATATCCGCATCGGTACCAAGGCGATATCGTTTTGGCCTCAGCGTTTTGTCAGTGATGCCGATGCAGATGAGCTTCTGGAACTGCTTGCCAAGCTGGTCAAAAGTGGAAAACATGTGGCGATCATGACGCACTTTAACCATTGGCGTGAGATGGAAACCCCCACCGCTGTGGAAGCGATTCGTCGCCTGCGCGCAACGGGAGCAATATTACGTAGCCAATCACCGTTAATAAAGAACATTAATGATAATGCTGACGTATGGGGCAAGATGTGGCGCATGCAGACACGTATGGGCATCATTCCGTATTACATGTTCGTGGAGCGTGACACCGGTGCAAAACACTACTTTGAGGTACCATTGGCGCGGGCCTGGAATATCTATCGCGAAGCCATCAAGCAGGTATCCGGCCTTTCCCGTACGGTACGTGGACCCTCCATGTCTGCCACCCCGGGCAAGGTCGAGATCCAGGGCGTAACTGAAGTGGCAGGTGAAAAGGTCTTTGTCTGCCGCTTTATACAGGGGCGCAATCCTGACTGGGTGCAACGTCCCTTTTTCGCCAAGTACGATGAGAACGCCACCTGGCTGCCTGATCTGAAACCGCCCTTTGGTGAAGAGAAATTCTTTTTTGAAGAATAAAATGCGCGAGATCTAAATGTAAAGCCCCGGCAATCATGCAGGGGCTTTTTTTTAACTAAGCAAACCACCCTGGACGTAAGAGCCGGAGATGACAAGAAAGATGATGAACATACAGCACGGTGATAATACCGGTTGATTCGGTGGTATGGAAGAAATAGAATTGAAGAAAAGGCATCAGAACAGGGCCGGGTAATATTTACATGAACGGTGTTTTTGAACGCTATTTATTTGTAAAAGATATAGAGGTTTTTTCGTCGCGCCAAACAGTAATCTCCGACTTTCCCCGAGGAGAGAGCTCATAGATACCCAGTGATACCCTGTCAAACCATCCGTAGACATTTTTGTACAGAATATCCCTGGCTTTCGGCTCCTGGATGGTGCTGGCTATGTGTGCAGCCCTGGTCGGTCCATGCTGTTGAAGGAAGCGGGCAATGGTCAGGGCTTGTTGGCGGTAGGCCGTCATGATGCCCTTTTGCTTTTTCATTCCGCCAAGGTTCGGATCACCAATTCGTTTGGCGAACTCACCAAGCAGACGCTCCTGACGGCGTGTTGATTTTCGCGGGCTGTAGTCACCGGGATCAATCATCACCTCGACATTGTCGTTCTCCTTGTGTAGGTCGATAACAACTAGTCCTAATCCGAGCATCCTCAACAGCTTGATAATATGTTTGCGCCGTCTGTTCAGGCTTTTACATTGTTTAGGCACGCAGATATAGACCTTCGATGTGATTGATAGTCTTTCACAGGCCTGGAGAATCACGTCTAGATTGAGTGACAGTTTGAGTTCTATTACTACCGGGGGTTCATTGTTGCGTATAGCCATGGCATCACAGTCGTTAACTTCGCCCTTTACCTCGTAACCCTGAGCTTCAAGGAATTGTTTCAGTGGCAGATAAAGATCGGATTCCTTCATATTTATACCATTTGTACCGAGAACTGTGGATTTAATTCTGTTATGGATATTAGGGGTGTTTATCGATGAGATATCTTAACAAAATTTACTGGCGGTTGCTGTTTGGAATTGGCAAGCAGGATGATTACAAGTTTTGTTATATAAACACTGCTCTTTTGCAGAACAACTCATACTCTATCGATATTATAAGTTGCTACGCCTTGTAAGCGTCACTTATAGCGGAGATGAATCGGTGAATTGTTTAATCACATATTGGGAGGTCATTGCGCGAACCAGTGAGCTGTAGTTAGGTGTAAACCGGATCTCGCTACCGGGTACTAGTAGTTCACCAGCATCAATAATGAGATGGTCACTACTGGCACCCAGGATCTCTATCCCCTCTGGTGTCTGAAGACCGGCAGGATCAATGTCTTGCTGGCCTACCGCCAGTATCGTTTGAGAGATGTCGCCTATATCTATAACTTCGTGTTGTTCTCCAAAGGCATTTTGTAACAACGTACCCCAGGGCTTGGTTGGCTTTCGCTTCGACTCTATGACTTCGGCAACCAGAGTGATGGCATCGGTATAGAGACCCTCTACAGGGTCTCTATGCAGGGTCTCACAACCCAGCAGTATTGACTCGCCCAGACGCAGATCGTTTATACGTCCCGTGTCTGCCCCGCTTAAGGCCCAGGCAAGATTACCGGAGTTACCTCCGGAGACTATCTCCAACTTTACGGCGAAACGTTGCTCGATAGCATCGGCTAGTGCCGAGAGTTCGGACATGTTTCTGATATCGGGTGACACACCGCAACGACAAGCGAGATTGCTGCCTATGCCCCTGAGCTGGATGTTGGGTAACTTCAGTATTTCCGGTACGATCGTATCCACGTCCACCGGCAAGATCCCCTCGCGCAGATCACCCAGTTCCACCATCAGTATCACCCCATGTATACGTTTTGCTTTCAGCGCGGCAGAGGAGAGTAGTCGTATCACCGCCAGC
>Ga0224506_10003188_pt1 | contig 10941 bp, 9 predicted proteins | sample SF_Jan12_sed_USG_2_FD_169108 | JGI IMG/M metagenome (GOLD analysis project Ga0224506, IMG submission 169108) | Sediment microbial communities from San Francisco Bay, California, United States - SF_Jan12_sed_USGS_8_1 | ecosystem: Environmental > Aquatic > Marine > Sediment | place: USA...
GCCAATGAAGAGGCTTACACGGAACTAGTTGAGTATCTACGCACCGGGGTACTGTTGATGAACGAATTGATGCATCCTACCCAGGCGGCACCTTTAATCGAACAACCCACCTTGCATTAATAGAAGCATATGGACAAAAAAGAATTTCAGCGTCGACGCAAGCAGTTGATGGATATGATGGGGGAGGGCAGTATCGCCATCCTTCCGGCGGCCAATGTACGCATGCGGAACCGCGATGTGGATTATCCCTATCGGCAGGATAGCGATTTCTTCTATCTGACCGGCTTTGCCGAACCCGAGGCGGTGATGGTCCTGATCCCCGGGCGCGAGCATGGTGAATACATCCTCTTCTGTCGTGAGCGGGATAAACAGAACGAGATCTGGAACGGCCCGATGGCAGGGCAGGAGGGGGCGGTGGCAGACTATGGTGCCGATGACTCCTTCCCTATAGCGGATATCGACGATATCTTGCCCGGTCTGCTGGAGAATCGGGAAAAGGTCTATTGCATCATGGGTCGCGACAAGGAGTTCGACACCCGTCTGATCGCCTGGATCAATGGTCTGCGTGAGCAGGTACGCTCCGGTATCCATACCCCTGGTGAGTTCGTCGCCCTCGACCACCTGCTACACGATATGCGCCTCTATAAGAGCGCCGCCGAAGTGAAGAACATGCGCCATGCGGCCGAGGTCTCGGCCCGGGCCCATGTCCACGCCATGTCCGCCTGCCGACCGGGGATGATGGAGTACCAGCTGGAAGGGGAGCTGTTGTACGAGTTTGTGCATGGCGGCTGCCGCCATCCGGCCTACTCCACCATCGTCGGTGGTGGAGAAAACGGCTGCATCCTGCACTACGTGGAAAACAATGCGCCGCTTAAGGAGGGCGAGCTGGTGTTGATCGATGCAGGTGGCGAGTATGATCACTATGCTGCGGATATCACCCGAACCTTCCCGGTCAGTGGCAAATACAGCCCCGAACAGCGCGCCCTTTATGATCTGGTGCTGAAATCACAATACGCCGCCATCGAGCAGGTCCGTCCCGGCAATCACTGGAACCAGCCCCACGAGGCGGCGGTAGAGGTGATGACTGCCGGCATGATCGAACTGGGTCTGTTACAGGGGGAGTTGACCCAGCTCATGGCGGATGAGGCCTATAAACGCTTTTATATGCATCGTACCGGTCACTGGCTGGGAATGGATGTACACGATGTGGGGGAATACAAGGTCGGCGAGGCCTGGCGTGTACTGGAACCGGGCATGGTGCTGACGGTCGAGCCGGGGATCTACATCCCCAGTGACAGTGACGGGGTCGATCCCAAATGGTGGGGCATCGGCATCCGTATCGAGGACGATGTGCTGGTAACCCGCGACGGGCACGAGGTGTTGTCCCGTGATGTGCCCAAAGAGGCGGACGAGATAGAGGCGATAATGGCGCATGGCAACACAGCTTGAATATGACATAACCATCGTTGGTGGTGGACTGGTGGGGGCCAGCCTGGCCTCGGCACTGACCGGACAGGGGCTGCGGATTGCCGTGTTGGAGGCCTTTGAGTTGCAGTCCAGCCAGCAACCCAGCTATGACGACCGCAGTATCGCTCTCTCTTATAGCTCCAGTCGCATCCTCGACACCATCGGTATCTGGCAGCAGCTGGATCTGGCCGGGGTCAGTGCCATCGATACCATCCATGTCTCCGACAAGGGCCATCTGGGTAGCGCGCGCATGTCGGCCCACGACGAGGGGGTAGAGGCGCTGGGTTATGTGGTAGAGAGTCGCGTTATGGGCGAGGTGTTTGCCCGCCGTTTCGAGCAGATGGAGGATGTGGATCTGCTCTGTCCGCTGAAGCTGCAAGCGATGGACATCAGTTCAAAACGGGTACGTCTGTTGGCGCTGCAGGGTGAGCAGCAGCTGGATATCCGCTCCGCGCTGGTGGTGGCCGCCGATGGCGGACAGTCACTGGTACGTCAATGGCAGGGTATCGAGACCTTTCAAACGGATTACCATCAGACCGCGATCATCGCCAATGTCACCACCGAACGGGCGCATCAGGGGGTGGCCTATGAACGCTTCACCAATACCGGCCCACTGGCGATGTTACCGATGACACCTGTTTCCGGACAGAGCCGCTGTTCGCTGGTCTGGACCGCCGACAATACCGAGGTGGAGCACATCATGGGCTGGGACGACACGACCTTTGCTGCGGCCCTGCAGGAGCGCTTTGGTCATCGTCTCGGTGACATCGAACAGGTAGGCCAGCGTTCGGCCTATCCGCTCAGGTTGATGCAGGTACGCGAGGCGATACGGCCGCGGCTGGCGATCATCGGCAATGCCGCCCATATATTGCATCCGGTGGCGGGACAGGGCTTTAATCTGGGGCTGCGAGATGTCTCGGCACTGGCCCAGGTGGTGGTGGATGCTCACCGGCGTGGTGAGGACATCGGCCAGATGAGTGCCCTGGGTGAATATCGCCAGTGGCGACGCAAGGATACCGCCCGTACGCTGTTGATGACCGACGGTCTGGTGCGCAGCTTCTCCACCGATTTCACCCCGGCCGCCGTGGTGCGCAATCTCGGTCTGCTGGCACTGGATGCCATTCCCTTTATGAAACGTCTGCTGACTCGCCAGGCCATGGGCCTGAACGGCAAGCAGACCCGCCTGGCACGAGGGCTGCCGCTATGAACAACAAACAATATGATGTACTGATCGTTGGTGGTGGCATGGTCGGTGCGGCGCTGGCCTGTGGTCTGGCCCAGAATGAACATGGCCGCCCCTTGTCGGTGGCAGTGGTCGAGGCCCGTGAGCCGGATCTCCGCTGGCCACCGGCCGACTACGATATTCGGGTCAGTGCCATCACCCGCGCCTCGCAGCGGATCTTTGAAAATATCGGTGCCTGGAAGGGGATGGTACGGCGTCGAGTCTCGCCTTACCGTGACATGCACGTATGGGATGCCACCGGTAGCGGTGTGATCCATTTTGATGCCGCAGAGCTGGGTGAACCGGATCTGGGCCACATCATCGAGAACAGTGTGATTCAGGCGGCTCTGGTAGAGCATCTGCAGCAGTTCACCAACATCGACTATCTCTGCCCGTTGCAGCTGTCCACTGTGGAGTGGACGGATGAGGGCGTTACTATCACCACCGCCAGCGGCGAGCAGTTGAATGCCCGTCTGCTGGTTGGTGCCGATGGGGGGCGCTCCTGGGTGCGAGAACAGGCCGGGATTCAGGTCAAGGGCTGGGCCTACGATCAGACAGCAGTGGTCTGTACCGTCAGTACCGAAAAATCCCATCAGCTGACCGCCTGGCAGCGTTTTATGCCGACCGGACCGGTGGCCTTCCTGCCACTGGATGACGGCTCCAGCTCCATCGTCTGGTCCACCTCGCCGCAGCAGGCCGAAGCGCTGCTCACGATGGATGAGGGCGAATTCTGCACGCAGTTGGGTCGGGCCCTGGACGGTCGCCTGGGTCAGGTGACCCATGTGGGCCAGCGCGGGGCCTTTCCGCTGCGCCTGCAACACGCATCAGAGTATGTACGTCCCGGTCTGGCTCTGGTCGGGGATGCGGCCCATAGTATCCATCCGCTGGCCGGACAGGGTGTCAATCTGGGTTTGGCTGATGCCGCCACGCTGGTACAGATAATCCAGGATGCATTGGTGGCGAAAGAGGACTTTGGCAGTCTTGCGGTATTGCGCCGGTACGAGCGCTGGCGCAAGGCCGATAACCTGACCATGCTGGCCAGCATGGATGGCTTCAAGCGACTGTTCAGCAACAACCGGCTGCCACTGCGCTGGCTGCGTAACCTCGGCCTTAGCCTGACCAATGCACTGGCACCGGTGAAGAACAACATCATCCGTTTTGCAATGGGTCTGAACGGTACCCTGCCACGGCTGGCCAAACGCAGGCCACTCTAGGTCATCAGGATGAAGATGAAATTCAGCCGCCAGCGTATCAATCAGCTTACCGGCCTGGCCGGTGTCTCCCCGCACGAGACCGAATCCGCCAGGCGCTGGGCCGACAGGTTGGAGTGGCCGATGTTGATGGTGGCCTTTTGGATCCCGGTACAGTGGTATCTGGAAGAGGTGGGGCTGATCGATATACGGGTCGCCAAGCTGGGTGACTGGTTTATATGGTGCGCCTTTGTGGTCGAGTCCCTGATCATGTTGGTGACCGTTCATGACAAGTGGCGTTACCTGCTACATAACTGGATGAATGTGGCCATCATCCTCACCGGCATACTCATCGTCTGGGGTTATACGCCGGTAATCGCGGTACTGCGTAGCCTGCGACTGCTGTTGGTGCTTGGACTGTTGTTGCGTATCTCCCGTACCATGACCGAGATCCTGCAACAGAATAACCTGGGCAACCTGTTGGCCTTCGCGTTGTTCATGGTAGTGATCTCCGGGATCCTGATCTCCGGTATCGACCCCGCGATCGAAACCCCCTGGCAGGGGATCTGGTGGGCGCTGGTCTCTATCACCACCGTAGGTTATGGCGATGTGGTTCCGGTCAGTGGGCCGGGAAAATTCTTTGCCTCGATGCTGATCATCCTTGGCATCGTCGTGTTCTCCCTGTTAACCGCAAACGTGTCGGCCTTTCTGATCCGACGCAGCAGTGAGCAGGAGGAAGAGGAGAGTCAGGATCTGTTAAGGGATATCCAGCGCAGACTGGAACGCATCGAGGTGCACCTGAAAAAGATGGAACAGGATAAGGATAACAATCTATAGCAGCAGGAGAGTGCTCAAGTATGAAAGATTTTTGGCAACAGCGATATTCCGAACAGGACTTTGCCTACGGCACCGAACCCAATGCATTCCTCGCCAGTTGTGCTGATCGTATCCCGCCCAATTGCAAGGCACTGGCGATCGCAGACGGGGAAGGGCGCAATGGTGTCTGGCTGGCGCAACATGGTTGTGAGGTCACCTCGGTGGACTATTCACAGGCCGGCGTCGACAAGAGTAATGCACTGGCAGAGGAACGCGGTGTACAGCTCAATGCCATCTGTGCGGATCTGAACGAGTGGCAATGGCCGGAGCAGGAATTCGATCTGGCGATCTCCATCTTTGCCCACTTTCCGCCGGAGATGCGCAAGGCCGTGCACAAGAAATTGATTGCTGCTCTGAAACCCGGCGGCACACTAATACTTGAGGCCTACCATCCGACCCAGCTGGAATACAAAACCGGTGGTCCACCCGCAGCGGAGATGATGTATGACGTGGCGACCCTGAAAGAGGACTTTGCCGGTAACGAGATCCTGCAACTGGAGGATCTGGTGGCCGAGGTCAGCGAAGGCAAGTATCACTTTGGGCAGGGTGCGGTGACCCGTCTGGTGTTAAAGAAACCTGTTTAGGGATACGTAGCGAACAAATGTGAATATGCAGTACAAAAAAAAGGCCGGTATTGATACCGGCCTTTTTTTGTTTTACGAGAGTTCCTGGTCGTTGTTCAGATTATCCAGCAGCACTTGTAGACTGGATACCTGATCACTCATCTCTCTGGCGGTGGCAGATAGTTCTTCAGCAGATGCGGCATTTTTCTGAGCCACCATATCCATCTGTCCGGTCGCCGAGTTGACATGCGCCACACCGGTACTTTGCTCTTCGGAGGCCGCTGCTATCTCATCGATCAGGTCTGCAGTTTTTTGTATATTGGGTACCAGCTCCTCCAGCAGTTGTCCTGCACCGGTAGCGGTTTTAACACTGGCTGCAGCAACCTGGCTGATCTCCTGCGCCGAATTCTGGCTGCGTTCGGCCAGCTTGCGCACCTCATCGGCTACCACTGCAAAGCCCTTGCCATGCTCACCAGCACGTGCCGCCTCGATCGCGGCGTTCAGCGCCAGCAGGTTGGTCTTGTAGGCGATGTCTTCGATGATGCCGATCTTGTCGGCGATCTGTTGCATTGCGGTAACGGTGTTATTTACTGCAAAACCACTCTCTTCGGATTGACGGGAGGAGGTAGAGGCGATGGCATTTGTCTGTTTGGCATTGTCAGCATTTTGTACGATCGATGCTCCCATCTGCTCCAGGGCACTGCGTGTTTCCTCGACACTGGCTGCCTGCTGACTGGCACCATCACTAAGAGAGTCGGCTGCTGCAGTAACCTGATCGGCTGCGTCCACCAGATTACTGGAGATCATCGTTGCCTGTTGTATAAGGGCTCGCTGATTATTGGCCATCTCTTCCATATTCACCATGAGAGCCTCTTGCAGACGGGTCTCCTTGCCGCTCTTCATTGCCATATAGATCAACAGCGCGGTTTCGAATACGACGAATACCGCATGCAGGATGATAATCCAGAAGTTGTCTCCTGCCTGGGGTAATACAAAGATGGCATAGGACATCACTTGCAGAACATAAAAGGCAATATGATGAACGGCGATCACTGCTGCAGCGACCAGTATAGGGAACCAGTCACGGTAGTAGAGCAGGAAAGCCAGTAAGACAAAGATGCCAAAGTGCATCTCGATCATACCGTGCATCTGGTTGATCATCAGCGCAGCGAAGACCATAAAGGCGGTGCCCATTATGGTTCTCGATATTCTCGAGCCAGGTATCATACGACCGATAAGGGTAGGTATCAGGGCTGCTGGCAGGCCTATAATCAATGCCTGTGGCAATGTATCGTAAATACCGGAGATACCCAGGCTGATTAAAAACAGAAACCACAAAACGCCCGACATGATTCGATCTGCCTGTTTCTGTAACTCCTCTAGTGTGACCAAATTGTATTGTTGCGAAATAGAATCGTCATTTTGCGACATTAAAATCTCCATACCTGTTATTTTTTGTTATATATAATTATCAGTGGCAGAGAAATCCTGCCGTTGATAGTTGTATTTCTATACTTTAAATTGTGAAACCACTTCGTTCAGATCACCTGCCAGTCGGCTTAACTCTTCACTGGCGGTAGCGATTTGCGCGGCGTTGTTAGCTGAGCGATGGGTAAAATCCGTGATCGAGACGACACTACGATTGACATCCTCGGAGACGGCATTTTGCTCCTCTGCGGCACTGGCGATCATGTTGTTCATATCATTTATGGTCGAGATAGCCTGGGTGATGGACTGCAGTGCAGCGCCGGCTTTGGATGCATCCTCGACACTGGACTGGGCCTGCTTTTGACTGACGGCCATAACATCCACGGCACGCGTTGCTCCCTGTTGCAGACGAGCGATCATCGCTTCGATCTCGGTAGTGGATTGTTGCGTGCGCGAGGCCAGCGTGCGCACCTCGTCGGCCACCACGGCAAAACCACGGCCCTGCTCACCGGCACGTGCCGCCTCGATGGCCGCGTTCAGCGCCAGCAGGTTGGTCTGTTCGGCGATGTCCTTTATTACATCCAGTACCTTACCGATGTTGGCACTGTCAGATTCCAGACTGGTGATCGTTTCGGCGGCATGCTCTACCTCCGTAGCGAGGCTGTTGATGGCTGCAATGGTGGTATTAACAATCTGGCTACCCTCTTTAGCACTGCTGTCAGCATTGCGGGCAGAGTCTGCAGCAGAAGCGGCATTGCGTGCTACCTCTTGTGAGGTTGCGGCCATCTCGGTAATTGCGGTAGCGGTTTGATCTGTCTCTGATAATTGCTGTTGTACATCCTTGGATGTCTCAATGGTAATGTTGGTGAGTTGTTGGGTAGAGTGTGATAGTTGATCTGCTGCCTGTCGAGTATTGGTAATAACGTTATGTACCGCATCCATGAAGAGATTAAAGCCGAGGGCAAAATCACTTTTGGCATTTTCGTTACGGTAGGTAAGATCAATACTGCCATCAATGATCTGCAGATGTGAACCAATTTCATGCAGCTCTTCTGTTTGATAGGCCTCTTTACGTGCATGGTAAGACATGTAAACAAGGATCACTGTTTCAACAACAACATAGGCAGCATGGATAATGACAATGGACAGACCTATACGATTTTCAAACAGGTAGACGCCATAGCCCCATTCCTGCAAATAGTTGAAACTCAGGTGGTGTACGGCGATGACTGCTGCAGCAACAATGATCGGTAGCCAGTCACGATAAAATAGCAGGAAGGCCAGTAACGCGAAGATGCCGAAGTGCATCTCCAGCATGCCATGGGCCTGATGTATCACCAGTGCCGAAAAGACCATAAATGCCGCACCAATCACACTACGGGTAAGGCGGGAGCCGGGCATGACAAACATCAACAAGGTCGGTACCAGTACTGCTGGCAGGCCGATACTGATAGCGACACTCCAGGTGTCATACAGGTTCGCCAGTGCAAGGGATACAGCCAGATGCAGCCATAAAACCGAGACCATGATCCTGTCGCCTTGTGTATAGAGGCCATGGAGTGTGAATTGTTTTGCTGTAGATTGCTTTGCCATGATTTGCATCCTGATGATTTTATATTGGCTGTAGATCACAATAGCAGCCAAATGCGAGACTGTTTACCTGTACGTTTGGTGTACCGGTTAATGTTGCATCCAGAGTTTTTTCCACAAAGCTGCCGCTTTGTGCCGAACACATGGCACCTTCACTGTATGGACCAAAGTATGTGAGGCCATGATCAAGTTTTAAAATTGCAGCGGATGGTGTAGAAGGCACGAGATCTGACATACCTTCAGTTTCCAGTATGGAAATATCACCAAATATTTTTCTTATTTGTTTTGTGTCAGCCTTGTGGCGCTCACTGACAACCAGATAAAAATCTATACCCTGTGGTTTATATTGCTGTCGTATTTGCTCCAGATGTTGTGTGTTAAAGCGATTGCAGTAGCAGTCAGGGTTCCAGAAATGAAATACACGGATACGCCCCGGTTCGTTTTCGGTGAGTTTGAGTAGTGTCTGCTCCAGCTCTGTAACGGGTGTTTTGATTACCTCTCCAGAGGAATTGGTATCAAACGGACGCAGGTTTTTAAATTCAAACCACCAAAAGGCATATACCGTGCCGGCAGCCCACAGTATGACTAGCATGGAGGTGAGAAGAATTTTTGAAGAGAAAATAGCGTGCATCCATATGATCGCAATAATTACCATTAATGGTATGCATAGTATGGAAGCTTTATTGGTGCTGGTAGTTAGGGAAGGTTAATTCTTGGTGAAATTTTATTTTTATATCAATAGATTATACTCAGTCTAATCCTGGTATCTAGGAAACACCACTAGATGATCGATCTCGTGATGGATACCGATACGCTCACCAATCTGGTGGTCATGGTGACTGGGAGTCAGGCAAAGCACCTGGCCACCACTGCTCAGGCGCAGGGTGTAAAGGAAGTCGGCACCACGAAAACGTTTGTCGATCACCTCTGCTGTAACCTCCGCATCATCATCATGAACGATGTCATCGGGACGTACCAGCAGATCTACCGGACAGCCTTTGGTACAACCCGTAGGTACCGGACCAGCAATGATGCCCAGTTCGGTTTCGACCTGGTTGTCACTTAACACGGTGCCTTTCAGCATTACACCCTGGCCGATAAAGTCGGCAACAAAACGGCTGGCAGGCTGGTGATAGAGATTATAGGCACTATCCAGTTGTTCCAGTCTGCCCTGATTGATTACGCCTATTTTGTCGGCCATCGAAAAGGCCTCAAACTGATCATGGGTCACCAGGATCGCGGTAATCTTCTCCTTGCGCAGTATGTCACGGATCTCCGGCACCAGTTGTTCACGCAGCTCCACATCGAGGCTGGAAAAGGGTTCATCCATCAGTAGAAGGCTGGGGCGTGGGGCCATGGCGCGGGCGATGGCGACACGCTGTTGCTGGCCACCGGATAGCTGGTGCGGATACTGCTGACCATAGCCAGGAAGTCCGACCAGTTGCAGCAGTTCCTGCACGCGTTTGTCACGCGCAGCTTTTTTCATCTTGATGATGCCGAAGGCGATGTTGTCTGCCACATTCAGATGGGGAAACAGGGCAAAGTCCTGAAACACCATACCGATACGACGTTGCTCCGGTGGTACATGCAGTTGCCTGCTACTGACTACGCCATGCTGGATAGAGATTTTGCCATCATTGAGTTTTTCAAAACCGGCAATCGCCCTTAGTACGGTGGTCTTGCCACAACCACTGGGGCCTAACAGGCAACCAATTTCGCCGTCATTTAGCGAAAAACTGACGTCGTGAATAATGGTGGTTTCGCCATAGGCGATATTGATGTTGCTGACATCAAGTAGCATGTTGTTCACCAGGTTGGGCCCGCGCAATGGAGCGGCTGAGCATGATAACAGGGATGATTCCTACCAGAACGATGGCGATGGCAGCACTGGATGCCTCGGCCAGACGTTCGTCTCCGGCCAGCTCGTAGGCACGCACGGCGAGAGTATTAAAGTTAAACGGTCGTAACATTAGTGTTGCGGGTAACTCTTTTAATACGTCGACAAATACCATCAGCAAGGCAGTTAACAGTGAGCTGCGCATCATCGGCAGGTGGATGTGACGCAATACCTGCATCGGGCTGTAACCGAGCGAGCGACCGGCATCATCCATAGAGAGTTTTATCTTACCCAGTCCCGCCTCTACGGTCTGTACCGAGACCGACAGAAAACGCACGCTGTAGGCAAACAGCAGGGCGACGATGGTGCCGCTTAACAGCAGGCCGGTGGAGATGCCAAACTCTGCACGCATCCAGCCATCAAGAAGATTATCAAACCAGGCAAAGGGGATCATAACCCCGACCGCCAGTACCGTACCGGGTACCGCATAGCCCATGGCGGCGATGCGCACCGCGGTATTCATCGCCACATTACCGCGCAGACGTTTTCCGTAGGCCATCAGTAGCGCGATCAGCAGGGCGATGACGGCGGCACTACCGGCCAGCAACAGGCTGTTCAAAATCAGCGTAAAGAAACTGCTGTCGATCATCTCGCTGGCAGTTTCGATGCTCCAGTAGAGTAGTTGCGTGGCGGGCAGGATAAAACCGAACAACAGCGGCAACAGACAGATAATAAAGGTAATGCTGGCGCGACCACGACTGAGTCGGA
>Ga0224506_10003189_pt1 | contig 10940 bp, 11 predicted proteins | sample SF_Jan12_sed_USG_2_FD_169108 | JGI IMG/M metagenome (GOLD analysis project Ga0224506, IMG submission 169108) | Sediment microbial communities from San Francisco Bay, California, United States - SF_Jan12_sed_USGS_8_1 | ecosystem: Environmental > Aquatic > Marine > Sediment | place: USA...
CTAGCCAGGATAGGGCACGAACAGCAGAACCGTAGCTGGTGTAAGCCTCCTAAACCGAAGAAGAGAGCTCGGGGTCGCGGGTTCAAATCCCGTCCCGCCCGCCATACGCACGAGCCAAGTAGGCTCCGTCGCTTGTGAGTTTGGCAAACATTAAATCTTAGTCATCACGGTTCTTTTGTCTTATTGAAAATAACGGATGAAAAGGGCTTTGGGGTGGCTTCAGAGGCTAGGGAAGAATCTTTCGTTTCTTAGAGGTAATCTTCTCATCTTGACACTCAGCTGGATGGTTTGGTATCCAGCCCTGCGCATGTTTGAACCCTATGACAAACTTTACATGCAGGACTTGGGAGCCACCCCCCTTATTATAGGGGGCATCACCGCTCTTTCAACGGTCGTCGTTGCGTTCATCCGCATCCCTGGAGGATACATAGCAGACAGATTTGGAAGGAAGAAGATCATCGTCACGATGACCTTCACCGTGGCTTTGGCGTATCTTTTTTACGCTTTTGCTCCGAGCTGGGAGTGGATCTTCGTCGGAGCGCTGATCAGCAACTTTTGTCTGATCTATCAGCCCGCCCTGATGGCGATGCGTGCGGACAGCGTTTCGCCGGAGAGAAGGGGAATTGGGGTTGCGTTGGCAGACTTTCTTCCGATGCTTGTATCGATTCCTTCTCCAATAATATCGGGTTACTTGGTGTCCACAATGGGGCGTGTTGACGGCATGAGACTCGTATATTTGGCTGCCGTTGGCATGGGAGTGGCTGGAGCCTTCGTAAGACTTCTTTTGAAAGAGACTCTTCCGGAAAAAAAGCCGGGGGTAACGCGGAAAACTTCTGGGGATTCCGCGAAGACTTCAAGAGGCAATATTTGGATGCGGCAAAGTTTGTTTTTGGGTTTCTTCCCCACTTGGCCTTGCTATATATTATTTTTGAGTTTGGCTTTACGGGGTGCTACTGGTTTTTTCAGGTTTTCGCGGTGGATTTCCTCGGTATAAGCGATGGCGACTGGGGGGTAGTTTACACGCTCTCACTTATCGTTTACTTGGGCACGGTTATGCCAATAGGCGTTCTCGTTGACAAAGTTGGAAGAAGAAAGTTGATGCTTTTCCTCACTGGCATCGTGTGTTTCTCAGGTTTTCTCTTTGCCCTAGCTCCGCAAGGAACCGAATACACCCTAATTTACGTTCTTGTCGCCTTCCCGATGCTAATGCTGGCGAACGCCGCCATGTTCAACGTGTTCCCAGCCTTAGAGGCGGATCTTGTCCCAAGGGAGAAACGGGGACGAGTATCTGCGATTCTGCTTCTTCTTTCCGGCATCGCAGGAGCTGCTGGACAAGTCTTAGCGGGATTCGCATACGAACGAATCCATCCCCGATTTCCCTTCATTCTTTTGACGGCTTTGATCTTCGCGGACTTTATTTTGGTTATCTTCTTGGTAAAAGAACCGAGAGAAAGGGAACTTTAGCAACCAGCGCGCGATACATAAGACGGAGATAGCATTCCTTGAGATGGTAAAGAAATAAAAAGAGCCGTTATCACGTTATTAATGATTGTTATGCCTTGGAGTTGGCGGCGATCGGTAACTTGGGTTTTGAAGGTTAATCTAATTTTTTTGTTAATTGACCTTTTGGTATTGCCGTTTTCGTCGTTGTTTCTTAAGGTTGGCGCATTCACGTTGGTGAAAGACGGTTTTTTTTCTATAATGCTACTTCTTGATTCAGGTATTATTTTTTTGATAGGCGGATTGATAGCGATGTCTTCCTCAATTTTTCCAAGTAAAGTCAGGGAACATGTCTTTCATTCTGATGAGGAGTGGTCTCAGGAAAAGCATAAAAAGAGCCAGATGAAGGCTAATTTCTACATCTTGACAGGAGTCGTTCTGTTTTTGGAATCTATAGTTTCAGCATTCATAATCCAGTGATTCCTACGTTTCTGTTCGCTTTGCAACATGCACGCGTGCTTTTTATGCGTGCACAATTGAGTTGAGATTTTCCACAAATAATAAAAATGAAGTAACAGACATGATGACCGATTTGGTATGACTGGAAAACTTGTGTTGGCAATGAGTTTGACACTTGTTCTCTTGGGGATGTGCGCGCGCGTAGAGGTTGAAGCTCGAAGTGCTGAAGCAGGTGGAACTATCAAAGCTGGTGACTGGATAAAGTATGAAGTCACAATTACTCCAACGCTTCACGGAGAAATCACTCCAACATGGGTGAAATTTGAGTTTCTAAGCGTTGAAGGGACAAATGCGAGTGTGCAAGCAACAATGCGTCTGTCCGACGGGACAGAAAAGATCGAAATGATGACTATAGATATTATGTCCGGCTCTGGCACCGGGTTAATTATTCCTTCTAACTCAAAAACTGGAGATTCCATCTACATAAGTGACCAAGGAAATATAACACTCGACGGCGAAACCATATTAACCCACACTGGTGTAGACAGACCCGCAGTTTATGCAAGTTTCTCGAATTCTGGAAACTATTTCAACTGTTACTGGGATAAGGAAACCGGAATCATGCTTGAACAACGCAGTACCATAATCGACTCGACCACGATTTATGTGGCAAAGGACACAAACATGTGGCAGACGCAATCGAATGAACGCTCTCCTGACCCAACTGTTTTTTACGTCATGATAATAGCAGTAGCTATAGTAGTAGCCGTGATCTTTTTTAGGACACGAAAGAAGCCCAGACGGCGTGCGCATTAGTGGAAACAGAACGAAAATCCAATTATGCGCCCACATTTCTTGCATAAATAGGCGCGGTTACCACTCAATCTCCCATGATAATATGCCCTCGATGTCATCGTCAGCTAGAATCTCGCCACATTTTGGATGTGCGCACTTGCCTCGATTTTTGGTTTTGTGACTGGAGTTGAACACAAAAAAAAGGTGGAAGACCCTGATCAGGGTCTTTTTCTTGCCATGAATATGGCGACTAATCCTATTACTATTGCGATAACCAGTGCGGCGACAGCTACGTACGTCATTGTGTTTACTGAACCCTGCAGCGAATCTATTTTATCGCTCAACGAATTCACCGTGGAGTTTAGGCTTTGTATGTTTTGGAAGTTATCTGATGCTAGGGCGTAGAAGGGATCAAATGCGTCGTCGAGTGAGGATACGTTTAGCATTGTAACGTATTGCCATTCTTCGCCCGCTGCAGCTAATTGGTCAAAGAGGTAGTAATAGTACACCCCTGTGCTTAGTGGCGTTACGGGGATACTGTACCAGCCGCTTAGGTCTGTGGTTGTTGAACCTACCAAATATGAGGTTGTTTCGTATGTTGCGTTGTCAGTGGTTTCCCACAACGTGAGTTCCCTGTTAGCTAAGGGGTTTCCATCAGCGCCTGTGAAGACTCCTCTTATGGCTGTTGACATTCCGAGTATGAATGAGGGAAGTGTTGGCATTGGGGGTGGACTTGGAGCCCCGTAACCTGCTTTCTGTAGATATTCTCTAGCCCTCGTTAGGTTGTATGGTCTTGGAGTTATCGAGGCGTTGTAGAAGGGGTTTGTTGGTAACCAATGCACAGCTGCGGGCTGTCCAAAGCCTGCCATTAGGTTGTCGATAATGAGTTGCCTTGGAATGGCGTAGTCAATAGCAATTCTCACGTACCTGGCTGCTTCTGCGGCTCTTGACGGTTCAGACGTGCCCAGCGGAGTGTCTACACCAGTGCCAAGGACGGGGTGTTGATGGTTGTAGCCGACTTCTTGTACACCTGTGCCTTCATTAAGCAACACCTTGCCCCAAGACGGGTCTATGGTTGGAATGTCCACTTGAATCTGGTATTGGGGATCCAGCATGTCGACTTCTTCATTCTTCAACGCTGCTAGGGCCGGAGTCTTGTCGGCGATGAATCTGATGTAGTAGTCCGTCACACCGAACAGTCCGGCGGCTTCCAAAGCCGAAGCGTTCCAATAGCCAGTGAATTTTTCGAGGTGGACAAGCTGTGCAACCGAGTCGTAGTCCACCCATTTGTAGGGACCAGTTCCTACGGGTCCGGTATACGTAGTTCCGCCTATGGTTATTGAGCCTTCACCGGTGTTGAACGGGCTGTTAGCCCAATCTGCTGGGGCTATATTCTCAAAGATGTGTTTGGGAATGATGTTGTTGGCGAAGCCTAAGAGGTATGGGTCGAAGAATCCGTAGGGCTTACCAGGGAGCAACTCGGGAACCCAGACCTCAACCGTAGTCGCGTTCACCGCTGTTACGTTGCCTACTCTGGTACCCGTCCCCACAGTCCATGATGTGCCATTTGCAAATGTGAATTTGACGTTGTCTCCGAAAGCTATTGAGTAGCTTCCCCGGTGCACGGTACCCGTGGTAGAGTTCATGAGGGCCCATAGAGAGAACACAACATCGTCTGCGGTGAAGTCTGCTCCGTCATGCCATTTTACGCCAGTTCTGCAGGTCCAAGTCCATTTGAAACCATTGTTACTTGGTACCCATGACGTTAGCAAATTAGGGACGGTCAAATCGGAAAGATCGGGCGCCACCATAACCAAGCCGCCGAAGATATTTGCATGTATGATAGTGTCGTACCAAGAGTTAGACAGAGCCGGAACCAGTGACTCAATTGAGCCGGTGGAACAGTAGACGACTGAGGTTTTGCCTGTAAGCATTTCAGGGTTGGGTTGCGCATTGAAGTAGAGCCAACCTTCGCCGCCTGGGCTCGGACCTACTGCCGGGCCACCCAGTTCAGGAGTGACTGCAGTAGGTGTGGACGAAAAGAAGATTATAGATGCTGGCAGTTCGTCGTAAAGGATCGTCTGTAAGTTCTTCGCAACCAGATCTCGTTCGGTTACATTGGTTGTGGTTAGATATATATCCATGAGGTCGTTGGCTTCTGTGTTGTTCCATAGATAGTAATTGCTTCCGGTCGGCGCGAAGGCTTCTTCGCTTCCGTAATATATCTGGCTGGGGTTAGGAACCAATCCGGGCGTCCAACCGAGCAACTGAATGTCATAGCCGCCTTCATCATAAGTCTTGCCTACAATCTCTAGAGAAGGTTCCATAACACGTTGAATAACGGGTGTCCAGCCCAGATACACCACTCTAGCATCGATTCCTAGTTGTATCAGCGAGTTTGCAATTATCTGTCCCCACTGGCGCCTCAACATGTTTGCATCTCCAGGAGCAATTATTGTAACTTTGAATAATGTTTCATCTTGTGCCTTTACTGCGTTTAATGGCACCATAGTCAAAGTCAACAGCACGACCAACGACAGCATTAACAACACTTTTTTGGATTTAGCCATCAGTTCTCACCATTTTGTTTTAGCAACAACACATATTTAGTGTTTCTACTTATATACTTTAAGATACGAAAGATTAACATAACAAATATAAACTTCAGTAGCCTAAGCTTTCTACAAACCGAATCAAGTGAGATGGCCATCATTGAGTTCTGGTAGATCCATTACCAGAATACTTTCATCGTTGCTAGGTAGCGCAATGTTCAGATACATTGCTAGAAGGCTACTCTACATGATCCCTGTATTCCTAGGCATCTCCATAATCAGTTTCTTTGTCATGTACGCAGCAGGAGACCCTCTCAGCATAATTAGAATCGGAAAACCAGACATAACTCAGGAAACTATAGACTCACTAAAAGCATATTATGGCCTTGACAAGCCGGTACCCATACAATATTTAAACTGGCTTACAAACCTGCTGCAAGGCAACTTCGGAAAGTCCTTACGCGGCGGCAGACCAGTGAATCTCCTCATAGGAAGCTGGGCTTGGGAAACAGTTAAACTTCAGCTAATCTCAATCCTACTAGCCTTTGCTATATCCATACCCATAGGAGTAAACTCGGCAAAGAAACAATACTCAAAACAAGACGTAGCCGTTACATCCATTTCCTTATTTGGAGTTTCAATGCCTACCTTCTGGCTAGGACTCTTATTAATAATAATATTTTCCTTTCAGCTAGGATGGCTACCTTCAGCGGGTGCATATGGAGCACCATATCTTTGGTGGGAGCCTCCGATCTTGGACGAAATAGCACATCTAATACTACCAGTCACTGTTCTTGTTTACGTCATGTTGGCCCAAAACATCCGCTTAATCCGAGCAAACATGCTCGAAATCTTGAGATCCGACTATATTCTCGCAGCTAGAGCAAGCGGACTAAGCGAACGCAAAGTAATATATAAGTACGCCTTGAGAAACGCCATAGGCCCTGTAATTACGTACCTTGGAATTTCATTAGGAATGATAATAGCCGGTGCACCAATGACGGAATATGTATTTAGCTGGCCTGGTCTTGGCCGTAGATACGTTACAGCCGCTATGGAGTTGGACTTCCCCGTCGTGATGGGGATTACCATGATAATAACTATAATGACATTGATCGCGAACCTGATAATAGACATATGCTACGTTTACATAGACCCGAGAATAAGATTCAGGTAGATAAAGGAAATGGCTTCAAACAAAAAAGAAGAAAAAACAAAGGAGAAATCCAAGCGAAGAGGCGCCAGCCAGTGGGCCGTAGCCTGGAGAAGATTCAAAAGAAATAAGGCAGGCGTCTTTGGCTTAATCATTGTAATGGCCGTATTCTTCGTTGGAATCTTTGGAAGCTTTTTTGCCCCCTACCCAGCTAGACCAGATCCAGGCGCCTATGATCCTTTCTATGATATAGACCCTACTACCGGGTTAGGAGATGCCCGTAAACCGCCAAGCTGGCTAGATCCTGAAGAACCAAACAACTTCAAATACCTTTTTGGGACGACGCCTATAGGCACAGACGTTTTTAGTGATGTAATTCATGGAACAAAGTACACAGTTTACGTAGGGGTTTTAGTGACAGCCATCACCATGGCTTTATCCATCGTTGTTGGAGCCATAGCTGGATTTTACGGACGCTGGGTTGACAATCTTCTAATGAGGATCACTGAAGTGTTCTTGGTTTTTCCAGCTTTGCTGTTCATTTTGGTTTTTGTAAGGATATTTACGTTAAGAGTGGGGGACCCATTCGTGATCCTACCCGTAATTAACATCCAAATCCCAGTTGGCCTCACAATCGTTGTATTGATTCTAGGTGTGTTCAACTGGGCGTCGAACGCAAGAATGATCCGCGGTGAATTTCTTAGGATTAGAGAACTCGAATTCATAGAAGCCGAAAGAGCGTTAGGAGCCAGCAATATTAGAATTATTTTTAGACATATCCTGCCCAACCTTCTGTCATCCGTAATAGTTGTTTCAAGTCTAACAATCGCCTACGCCATCCTCTTGGAAGCTGCAGTGAGCTTCCTCGGTTTCGGAGACGTAAACACGATAACATGGGGGCAGATTCTTCAAGAAAACTTCTCAGAGATGAGAATCGTCTGGTGGGCAGAAATCTTCCCAGGCCTAGCCATTTTATTAACCGTATTCGGTTTCAACCTGCTTGGTGACGGCTTATCCGACGCCTTGAACCCAAGACTCAGAGATTAAGGAAGTGCGTTCAAAATGACAGAGACAATACTGAACATTGAAGGACTAAAAACATACTTCTTCACAGAAGCAGGAATAGTCACGGCTGTGGACGGCGTCTCTTTCAACTTGAAAAAAGGTGAATCCCTAGGACTCGTAGGTGAATCTGGATCTGGAAAAACAGTGACAGCCCTCTCTGTACTCAGAATAGTTCCAAAACCTGGCAAAATCGTAGACGGAAAAGTGGAATTCAATGGTGAAGATCTTCTCAAAAAAACTGAAAAAGAAATGCAGAGAATACGAGGAAGCGCAATTGCCATCACCTTTCAAGACCCTTCATCTTCATTAAATCCAGTATATAATGTTGAGACCCAACTAAGAGACGCTATAATGGCTCATCAAACCGTATCTAAGACGGAGGCTAGAAAAAGGGCAATTGAACTTCTAGAAGTGGTCGGCATTCCCGAAGCGGAGACTAGAATGCGGGAGTACCCTCATCAGTTCAGCGGTGGCATGAAACAGCGAGTAGCCATCGCCAGGGCCCTAGCCTGTGAACCGACACTCTTGTTCGCTGATGAGCCCACTACAAACCTAGATGTGACGATTCAAGCTCAGGTACTGAATCTTTTGAATGACCTGAAGAAAAAGTTTGGAATGTCCCTTGTGATGATAACCCATGATATGGGAATAATAGCCGAAATGACAACTAGGATCGTGGTCCTATACGCTGGCCACGTATGTGAAATTGCCAAAACTTACGACCTTTTTGACCGCCCTAGACACCCGTACACAGAAGCCTTGCTTGCCGCAGTTCCTAGGCTGGATATGAGGAAGACTCTGCGAGTTATTCCTGGGAACATCCCTAACTTGATTGAGCCTCCTTCGGGCTGTCGTTTCCATCCTCGTTGCAATTACGCCAAACAGATTTGCGAAGAGGTTGTTCCTGTCTTGGAGGAGACAGAACAAGGGCATTTTGTCGCCTGCCATGAATGGCGAAATATCAGCTTGAAGGGGGAAAGAGGCCATTGAGCAGTAGCGATTTTATCAAAGTCGAAAAGCTGGTTAAGTATTTTCCCGTGTATTCTAGAGGCGTCTTGCTTAAGAAAGAAGTTGGACTTGTACACGCCGTAGACAATATTAGTTTTGACATTAGAAGGAAAGAAACCTTTGGTTTAGTTGGAGAAAGTGGATGTGGAAAAACCACAACTGCAAGGTTGATACTAAACTTGATAGAACCCACGGATGGGCAAGTTTTTTTTGAAGGAGAAAACGTTTTTGAGAAATTAAAGTCCTCTAGCAAGGCGGAAAAACTGAAGATACGAAGGAAGATGCAGCTGATTTTCCAGAATCCCTATGGCTCCTTGGATCCTCGAATGACGGTTTTCGACATCATCTCTGAACCCTTCGTCATCCATAAGCACATACCTAAGAAACAGTGGAAAGAGAAAGTCTACGAGCTTCTTGAGCTTGTGGGACTGGAGGAATATCACGCAGAGAGGTACCCCCATGAGTTCAGCGGGGGGCAAAGACAGAGAATATGTATTGCCCGGGCGTTGGCTGTTGAGCCTGAGTTCTTGGTCGCTGATGAACCTGTTTCTTCGTTAGACGTGTCCATTAGGGCTCAGATCCTCAATTTGCTTGGAGAGCTTCAGCAGAGAGTGGGACTTACTTACCTTTACATATCTCATGATTTGAGTTCTGTTAGGCAGATCAGCAATAGGGTCGCAGTCATGTATCTAGGCGAAATAGTTGAACTTGCGGACACTGATGAGCTTTTCAAGGAACCTCTGCATCCTTACACTGAAGCTTTGATTGCAGCAGTTCCAATTCCCGACCCAAAAGCAAGAAGCATAAAAATCGTCCTGCCTGGAGAAGTACCAAGCCCAATCAACCCACCTTCAGGCTGCCGATTCCATCCCAGATGCCCACAAGCCAAGCCTGCTTGCAGAGAAAAAGTGCCCGAGCTAGTTCAGGTTAATCCGAGACATGCGGTTGCATGCCACATATAACCGCCGAGCGCGCGGCAAAATTTCAAAATAGACACTAAGCGCGAATTGAACGAATTTTTCTAAGCACAAAATATGAAACCGCTAGGATGCCGTAGGCTAATCCGTAGTAAAGCAACATCCAGTTTGTAAAGAATATAATCAGAATTGCCACTGATATGAAAGGTGTGAGGGCGAGAACCCACATTAGACCGGCTAAGCCGTCAACTACAATTAGTGAAAAAGCAAAAGGTGACAAGAATATTAGAAAAGCAATAAGCCAAACTACGCCTCTTTTGTATAATGCTTTGGAGATTACAAATATCCAATAATATACCAGAATGAGGTATACAATGTTTAAGAGTACCGCCAGTGCTTCAGCAACCGTCATGGCTACTCCCAGTTTCCGTATACCGCATAATATTTTCTTGGGCATAATTCTTCATAAAGTTATGCACACGCAAGAGAAATTGAGGTGACCGAAAACAAAGAGACTCTAGAAAACCATGTGCACGCGTGTCATTGCCTAAGACTCTGAAAATACGTATACCAACAAATCCTTGTTTGCACTAGAGTATCGCCGGCCGCCGTCTTCTGTGCGGCAGAGCAAACCGTCGATACTTGATTGCTTTTTCCAGTAGAATTCAAACAAAGTGCGCGGGAGAAGATTTGCCATGAAGAGGGATGACCGTCGCTGGTTCAGCGAATGATGATGTCAGATGGTTGTTGAGGGGTTTCTGATTCCTTGCTTCTCTGCGCGTGTGTTCTCTAAGATTCAGGTTTTCGTGAGGATTGCTTTCAAATCTACGAGGATGGAGAATGTGAAGAGAACCATGTAGATGAGGTGGGGGATGACCAGTTCTGGGGAAACGTATAACGGGAAACTCAGGAGCGTGGGTAGGAGAGCCGTCAGGACTGGCACGGCTAGGATCATGTTTGATGGGTGCTGTCGGAACAGTAGCCACGCATCTTTTGTCTTGAACAATATTGCGGTGGATGTGAGGAAAAGAATCCATTCGATGAGGATGTTGGTTAGACTTGTTATCTCGATGCCCAAGCCTGAAGGGTACAGGTTGGTGGTTATAGGCCATAGCAGTTGCGTGCCGCCTGTCAGGTAGTCTCCGATGAGGATGTGCTGTATCAATGCAACAAAGTAGGGTATGGCTCTTTTTTTGAAGAGTATGAAGATGGGAAGGAAGAGTAGACAAAAGATTATTGCAGAGTGCAGTGGTCCTCGATGTTCTAGGCCGGGTATTAGCAGGTCGACGTCAGGGAGTACGGAGACGAGGAACAATAAGGGAATGTTTACGTTTGTGTTTAGGATTTTGGATGCTGTTTTTCCAGATAAGTATCCTAGAGCCAGGTGTCCGACGGCGTACATGGTTTGTTCCTTCGGCTATCTGCGTTCGTTGTTTGTGTTGGCAAGTTCAATATTGGCCGTGTTATTTAATGCTTCGTAGTTGTGCTACGTATTTGAAATTCATCAAGCCTATATGAGAGCGTCGGATTGAATATAGATTGGGAATTTCA
>Ga0224506_10003190_pt1 | contig 10938 bp, 16 predicted proteins | sample SF_Jan12_sed_USG_2_FD_169108 | JGI IMG/M metagenome (GOLD analysis project Ga0224506, IMG submission 169108) | Sediment microbial communities from San Francisco Bay, California, United States - SF_Jan12_sed_USGS_8_1 | ecosystem: Environmental > Aquatic > Marine > Sediment | place: USA...
TACGAGATAAGTAGTAGATTAAAAAGGTTATCGCTTCAAGGCTCCAAGGTTCCTCAGATCGTTATCGAGATTGAGGGTTTTCCTTATGCAATAAGTGCAATACCTGTAACCAGATACTGGCTTATTGGAGATTCCGTCAATGTTGGTGATGATGGGTTATATATTGGTGGTGTTATTGATGATCCTAATCAAAGGAACTGGATAGCTAAAAACAATAGTACTATGTTGTCTCAGCAACTTTTACCAGATCGGGGTGGTTCTGGTTCAACAACAAGATTAAAATTCAAATTGGTAGACATTAATAAAGAGGTTACAAGCGCATTCAGTCCAGGCCAAGTTGTAGACGACCCTCTATATAAAAGAGCTATTGTTTATCAGACATTCAAAGATGGAGCTCATCCATTTGATTCAATAGAGCTACTCAATGGACTACTAACTGATATTGACTATAATGCCGGAAATATAGAAATTCAAATTTCATCACCTGAACATTTAAAGAGTAGGGATATATATAGAAAGTTCACAAGCAAAATAAGTACACCTACATTTGCCACAACTCTAGATGGCGATATAACGGATGTGGCAACAACTATTCCTGTTGCATCGGTAACTGGCTTTATTGCCGATGCCGACGATCACTCTTATTATATAAAAATCGGCAGTGAAATTATATTTGTTGGTGGTGTAAGTGGTTCTTCTTTCGTTAGCTGTATCAGAGGTCAATTAGGGACAGAAGCATCTGCTCATAGTGACTTGGATGATGTTGACTTATATTATCATGTATCAGCTGCGGATACTTCAATTACACTAGCATCAACAGATGGGCTTTTGGAAAAGAGTGATACGTTTAGTGTTTATATAATTATTGGTAGTGAAATAATTTACACCGATGCTATATCTGGTCGCAAAGTAACTGGCTGTACTAGAGGTCAGGTTGGAACAACAGCAGCCACTTATAAGCAGGGTGATAGTGTTAAAAGCATGTATAGGTTTCAAGGCAACTCAATTGACCTAGCTCTAAAGCTTATGATCTCTGGTTCTGGAACTTATGAGAGTAATGTCAAGCCGACTAGTTTTGTTCAGACAAGACCAGCAGTCAATATAGACAATGCAATTTACTTTCTGAATGAGGAAATTAAAACCAAGCTAGGACTAGTTGTTGGTTCTTATGTTAGTTCAGTGGGTGCAACCAATGCTGAAAACAATTTTACTGATGCAATAATAACTGGATTTGGGGACGATGAGACTGGTTCTTACTTTACTGTTCAAAAAGCTGACTTAACGGATTTAGCTCTTGAGACAGATACCCCTGCGGAGCTATCTTTTAAATCTCAATATGATGTTTATCCAGAAGGTTGTTCAATGACACCACGGCAAGTGGACATACAGCAACACTTAGACTTTCAAGACTTATTAAGTACAACCTTCCCAGATCAAGACTTTCAAGAAGTTAAGACTATAAAGGCAAGCACCTTTATAAATGAACAAGTGTATTATGCCAGTGGCTTATATCAAATACCAAGAAAGGGTAGGGCCAGTTGCAATATCACGCTACCACCATTGGCCATAAGAGGAACCAAAACCCTCGATGAAACCAATGTTAAGCGTCCTGAAAGTCTATCCATTAGAAGAAGTCTAAATAAGTTCTTTTATAATGAAATTACTTATAAGTATAATTACGATCCCGTAACCAATGAGTTCCTTGAAGAATACACCGATGAAAGCCCGACCTCTAAAACTAGGATACCTATAGGTAATAGACCTTTGATAATTGAAGCTAGGGGTTTGAGAGATGTAAACATAGCCTTTATACAGCAGCAGATAAAGAGATACCTAGCTCGCTATCAGTATGGTGCTGAGTCGTTCGACGTTGACGTTATGTATGGAGAGAACTTTACAGCCGAGATTGGTGATGCTGCTATATTCGGGAGTGAAGCCCTGCAAGTATCAGACACGACTCGCGGTTCAAGAAAATTCAAAAAGAGATTAGTTGAAATTATAAATGCTAAAAACGATATAACTAAAGGTAAGTTGAGCTTTTCAATGCTTGATACCTCATCAACTCTGGATGGTAGATTTGCTACATTTGGTCCATCAAGCTTAATCGACTCAGGCGCATCAACAACAGAGCTTCCATTACAAAGATCATTCGGAACACTGGACATTGAAGAAGAATATGAGAAGTGGGATAGGTTTCATGGTGAGCTGGTTAGGGTTAGAAGTACTGATTTTACATTTGATGAAGAAGTATTGTTTACTGGATTTAAATCAGGTGCAAGGAATACAATGCTTGTTGAAACATTATCCTTACCACCGAGCAAGGACTATATAGTTGAGCAACCAAAATACTCTGGTGACGTAGACACTAAGGAGACTTGGAAGATACTACATCCATTTGCTTGCCCAGAAATAGTTGTTGTCTCAGGTATTTCAAGCACTCAGATTGATGTAGGAGTAAATGTTGCTAAGTTTTTCATCGGTTCAATTATAAGGGTTCATAAATTAGATTTCACTACAGATACAGGTGGTGCTAGAATAACAGTAACCAATATCGCTGGAAATGTAATTACAGTAGATGACTTAGGTTTTACACCAGATAATACTTATGTAATCAACTTAATTGGCTTTAATAGTGACAGTGGAAAACCATACAGATATATTTAGGTGAAGAAATGACAGATTTAGTAGAGCAGAGAATTAATATTCAACAAGAAGAAGTTTCATTTGAAGCCGCTGTTTCAGAGGGTACATTCTCAAGAATGGGGCAAGCAGTTAACTTTATAAACAAGAGACAGTTTGACTCATTTAAGTTTGATCTTAACGGGCCATACTACATTAGTGGCTCTATAAACTCTGCTGATGGTGGTTTTTTCGTTCCTTTTGATTTAAAAATCATTGGTATCAGCCTAAGAAATGCGCAAGCAGGAACGCTAGGTCAAACCAATGTGGATTTTGAATTATTTAGAGGCTCTGGAAGTAGCCTTGGTTCAATACTAACTGTATTGCCAGAAATAAAAGCAGCTGCACCAAATGACTCATATGTTGCAAGCATAAACGGCACAAACTATGGAGTCGTTGCAGGAGAAACGGTAGCACCAGTGTTAAGTGTTACTGAGCTTAATGCAGGTGATTTTATAACAATGAACTTAACAGATGTTATGCAGGGGGCAGAGGGCTTAACTGCTCAAGTGTTTTACATACCACGATAGGAGATTTATATGAGTACATTTCACAAAGGCGAGAATATTAAGTCAGTCACAACATATACTGACTATCACAGCACAGCAGGGTCAAAAGTAGTTTATACTTGCCCAGCAGGGGTGTATGCAAAAATATTTATAATTAGAGCTACCAATAGCGAGAGTGGAACATACCCAAGAATAACTTCATCGGCACAGCACTCAATAAAACTAGGCGCTTCATACGAAATAACCCAAGGTACGTATCACTCTAATACAGTCTTGACAGGCGGCTCTAAGATGGATGAAATATATCTCACAGCAGGGCAAACGCTTTCGATAAATGTTACATCAACACTACAAGTAACATCAATCGGATTTACAGTAATCGAATATTACACCTCTTAATAACACCCATCGGAGTTCTTCTTGGCAAGAGCTCCTACTTTGTAGTTGACTGAATTTTCTTTTCCAATGCGAGAATTATCTCCATGAGAATAACCTTTCAAGTGTAAGCACTCATGAATTACTGTTTCGATCATATCCGGCATTGGTCTTGGATTTACTCTGAGGTTTAAATATAATTTTTCTTTATCTGATGGCCAGGTAGTTGCCATAACTACATATTTAAAAGGGCTGTACCATTTGGTTTTATAGGTGGATATCGTGCAAGTCCTAGAGTCTGTAAGATCTTCATAAACTACCACACCGGACTTGTCAGAATAAGTGAAGCCAGTCACCTCCCTGACTGAATGCGCAAAAGACTCTTTCTTGATTACGCAATTTGCCGCCTCTTGTAGTTCGTGAACCCACGGCAGGTTAGACCTTGACTTGAATAACTCGAAGCTCTCAGCGTCGAATTCTGGCTTAATAGGGATAGTTTTTTGAATGCCGGCACAAGATACCAATAGTAATAAGATAAGTAATTTCATTTCAGCTCCTAAAGTGAGAAATCAAAGTTCTCGCAGATAACTGTAGAGAATTGATCTGCAATTATTTCTTCCATGTCATGCGATAGCATACCATTGTAAATACCCGATCGTCTAACATAGGCATGAAACATTTCATGTAGGAGCGTTATATGTAATAACCTTTTCTCAAGAGTCTTATTTACTTCGATTGTTTTTGAGTGAAAGAGGCATGTGCCACATACAGGATTTCCATTTTCAGGATCAAAAACCTCGTTAAGGAATTTTACATCCCAAGTCTCGCCAAGAATTACAAGTTTAAAGTTTCTCATCCCATCCCCCTCTTTTGTTTAAGTTCATTTTTATTAAGTGTGGCATTCCACGCTTGTCTAAAAAACCAACTCCGAGGACTGGTTTTGGGAGATTGTTTCGAGCGTATGCCATGGCCATAGAGTCTTCATCAACTAAACAACCACAGTACATATTATACCTTGTACCCATTGCAGATCGATGCCATGTGATCTCAAATTTACCATGAAAGTGAAACTGTATAGCATTGCACATCATTTCTTTGCATAGTTTTCCATAGCCTGATGTTTTACCATGGCAGATATAAGTATCACCTAGGCTTGTAGTAAGTAAAATATCGTGATGCCACGACCATTGTGGGGTTTCGTATAGTTCGTGCAGTGGTTTTATTGTTCTAATTGGTAAGCCGTGATGCTTGGTTTTACGATAAACCAGTGACCCATGGTTACTTTCAAGCAAAAACATCTTTGGCCATAGTTTATGCAACCCTTCCTGTAATTCAATAATAGCTTCATCCAACTCCATATCAGCACTTAATAGCGAACTATCCGAGTCATGGAATGAAATTTGGTGATAATCTAATTCGTCACCACCATGTATAATAATCTCGGGTTTATATTTCTTCTTAATTGCTTTTAGAAACTTTATATAGTCTGGGTGCGAATACGGTATATGGGTGTCACTTATAAACAGAACACTTTTGTTAGTAGCGTTTATTCTTTTAGTCATCAGAAAATCCTTCTTCTGCTCTCAATATTAATTATCGAGATTAAAAATATTCATAAACCTCTAGCTCGAAAGTGATCTCTTCGTATTCGTCATCACTTTCCTGGCATGAGCAATTGGAGTTGTAGTAGTTTATGTCTTGGTATGGATTGGTTATTACTTCAAGAGGAATTGCTGCTACTGGATTAAAAGTTAAAACAATAATTACAAGCAGTTTTCTCATCATGTAAGTATTGTAATACGAAAAAGGAATTAAACCAAACTGCGAGAATTTCACACAGTTTAAGAATTAGTACTCCTGTCAAGTAATACTGTCACTAACAGGAATACTAGGTGGTGGGTTTTAGTTAGCAGATGCGAACATCACCATTAGCAACACCACCAGACAATATTAACTCATTGGTGTTTAATATACTTTTTAGACTATTTATTCTGTTGTTTATAGCTCTTGTCGCTTTTAGACAAGTAACTAACTCAAGTTCCTCTTTTGCAAAGGTTATCATTGCATTAATCTCTCTAATTCTTTGTGTTACTACGAAGACTGCTTGTGATGTTGTCATTTCTTTTCCTTTTGTTTTTTACGTTGATGTTAATATAAAAATAAGTATCAGTAGTATTGTTAATAATATCATTTCAAGTTTTGATTCCATTCTTCCTCCAATAGTCTATTGATACGATATATAACTTTATTTTTATTTATTGACTCAAAAAGTATTTTCCTCTCTCTGTAGGCGCGATAGATACCATTGTTCTTCTTGACATAACTGACCGTTATCCCTCTAAATGTGAACGACTCATCGTTTTTAAACTTTCCCTTTCCTGCATTTACCGCCCTTGATAATGGCCTTAGATTTATCTTTCTATTGTCAAGCGAGTTACCGTTTATATGATCAACAACAAATCTTGATCTCACACCTGTAAATCTATAGCCGCTCACATCCCAATGTAGATAGTGAGAAATGCCAGAAGCTTCATTGAGAGTTCTTCTGACATAATGCTTATTATGTTTGTCGGTATATATAAACCAGCAAGTTGAACCATTTACAAACTCAAAAAAGTCATCGGTGTCCATTAGGATCGGAATGTCTTCCTTGTGTGGGCTTTGACTATTGGTTAAGTGAAAAGTTGTCACCTTGTCAATGTGATGAATTTTGAACGGTGTACCCATAAGTAGTCCTAAAACTTATTGTTTAGCTCGTGCGCCCTGTTTACGGAGCCATCATGCTCGATATTGTCAATAGAGTTACCTTGGCTGCCTTCTGAAAAAGTAGTGTTATAATCATATTCTGCAATGCTTACACCGAGTAGAACATCTGGAAATATATCCTTGAGTGCAATCCCTCTGGCTTTTCTTTTCATCATGACCTTTTTGTAGCTTTTCCAAATAGCAGCAACACCATTTCCAGTAATATCATTAACGGTGAATTCAAACCTTTTTTTCTCAAAACCCTTGCGCTTTATCTCACATACAGCTGAAAAAATATCAACAACTAGGCAGCCCTCTGGAAGTCGAGTTCCATCCTTACTTGTCCAATACTCATCAATAAACTCGAGTTCTTTTGATCTCATAACTAGTGCTAGTGGTAACTCACCCCAAATACTAGGCATTCCATTTATGACAGCTATGTTTCTGATTGCAATTAATGGTTGCTTACTAAAGCCTAGTTCAACGGCATACTCAATACCAACAAGTGCTTTTTCCGGTGTATCAAATGATTTAGGTAGCATTTTGCTGGCAACGAATGCTTTACATAGCCTATACCTCTCCTCAAAACTTCCACCTAACAAAGACCCATCACTTCTTGCTTGTATCTCTTTAGGCTTCTTTTTAATAACGGTAGGTGCTTCTTTTTCCTCAATGATCTCGGCTTCCATAACTTCTGGTTGTGCAACTTCTTTCTCATTGCTTTCTTGTTCTGATAGTTCGGTACTCATTAATCCTCCATGTTTAAGTTATATTTTTCGGCTATTTTATTTATGGCCCAATAAGGTAGACCGGCTTTTACAATGTTTCCATTATTAATAGGTGGGAAGTGTGATCTTAAAAATTGCTTTAGAGCTGCTGCATCTTCCTTCTTATCTTTTAGCTCGTAGGCTTTGTCGATAACAGATCGCCACTTGTTATATTCTTGTATTCCGGCATGAACAACCTTCTTTCCTATGGCCAGATCACTCTCTCCAACATAGTAGATACCAACATTAAATGGCATTTTATCTTCCACCATTATATAAATTGTCTCATTGATAACCTGACCTGTTACAAGCTCTAAGACATAAGCATAGTAGGCGGCTTGGATATAGTAATTCATGTTATAAAAGGTTTTCTCAAACCCTTCTCTACTTGCATCGGTACACTTTTTTACATCAATAAATATTGAGTCATCACGTAAAAAGTCAGGCATAGCCAAGTGGTTCATATTGTTCTGCTCGTCTCTGGCCATAACCTTTACTTCTGGCTTTCCCTCTGACAATATATTGCTTGCTTTCTGGTGCGACAATAAGGAGTCAAGCATTGAGGTTACGGTATCCATATCCTTAGTGGACATAATGGTCATTCCTTTATGCTCATCCAGCCATTCTTTTTTAGCAGCCACCGAACCCTTGCCTGTAAACTTCGGCATCTCTATTGCTTTCTCACGAAATTTTGCAGGCTCTAGTAGGGCTTGGTGTATTAGAAGTCCCATCCTCATAGCATCAGTTTGCTCTTTTTTATTTCCCAGAATGTATCGATCTACAAATGCCCAAGGACTGTCTAATATCTTTTTATTCTTTGCATTAGAAAAGTAATCTCTCGACTTAATGGATAATAAGTTAAACTCATCGGGCATAACCCCATAGCGTTCCAGCTCTCTCATGGTATCTCTCTTGTTGTTTTGTTTATTTTCTAAAAAGTATCGAGCATGATACCAGATGTCAAGTTCAGTAATTAGTAGTATTTTGTTTAGTTCATTGGTCTTGACATGGCATATTCGATCTACTTACTATTAAAAAAATAAATAAAAAGAACAAGGAGCGTCAATGAGTGGATGGGTAAAACTCCATAGGTCTATACTCGATTCCAAGTATGGGAAAAATCCAGAACTGTTAACTATTTTTATAACGCTATTACTAAAAGCTAATCACAAAACCGGCTTTACATCGGACGGTACGCAGATTAACGCAGGGCAACTTATGACAAGTCACAGCAAGCTTTCAGTTCATTTTGGTATGAGTCGTGAAACACTGCGACGCAGGCTAAAGCGTCTGGAAAGTGACGGACAAATTGAGCAGCAAACCTCTAACAAAAACACAGTAATTTCAATAGTTAAGTGGCATGAGTATCAATCGGATGAGCATCAAGTTGAGCATCAACTGAGCAGCGAGTGGGCATCAACTGAGCATCAACTGAGCACAAACAAGAATAACAATAATAACAATAATAACAAGAATAACAAGAATAATATACTGTCGGTAATTGAACCAGATTTAGTTCCCGATGAGTTTGTCAATGAACGCGCATTGCTGGACTACTGGAACCGAAAAGGAATTATCAAGCATGCCGACTCAGCAAATAACCTAAAGAGAATTAAGCGTAGATTGAAGAATACAAAATTTGACACGCTTGCCATTTTACATCAGGCCATAGATAATTACAGTATGGTGCTGAATGATAGTAATACATTTTGGAGTCACCGTTGGTCACTATGGGAATTTCTCTCAAGGGAGAATGCACAGAAGTTTCACCCTCAAGAATTTATATCGACAAACTTTTTTAATAGCAATTCAGCACAAGCGAAGCAGGACAGAATGGTAAACATGGAGAACCCTTATGATGAGTAAGTATGATAAGAGTCTGGTTTTTGTAGAGTTAAAAAAACTTGCAGTTGCACTAGGTGATGAAGTAACTCAGGAGAGATTAACAGGGTATGTTGAATATCTCAGTAGGTATGAAATCAAAGATGTTAAAAAGGCATTATTCTGGTCATTGGAGAATTGTAAATTCTTTCCGGCCATATCAGAACTAAAGCAATTCCTAGAACCGAAGATTTCCAATGATGATAAAATAAACTACATGACCGGTAAAATCATGAAGGCTATCAGAACTTATGGCGGCTATCAGGGAGCTAGTGCAAAAGAGTTTCTTGGTGATAGGTTGTGGGAAGCTGTTGAGTTTAGTGGCGGGTGGAAAACCTTATGCGACACAAACGTAAGTCAGCTATCAAACTTGAGGGCGCAACTCAGGAGGGCAGTGAGTGGTTCTCAACACTCAGAGAAAATTGAGAATATGTTAACAAACAACATTACAGCGGGGCTACTTGAATGAACTTACTTTTTGAATTAGATAACTTGCCGTTCCCTCCTTCGGTGAATGGTTGCTATAAAACAGTAATTATGAAGGGTAAGCCCAGAAGGGTTCCGTCCAAGGAGTTAAAAGAATTTAAGGAAGGTATTGAGGAATATAGATTGCAAAACCTAAGATTACTTGCAAAAGGTCACAAACTCTTATTTGGTAAAAAGCTGTATGCTGAATTTATTTTTAAAATACAACTCAGAAGAATTATAAAAATTCAGAAGAAGAATTTTGGTGAAGTAAAAAGGTTTGATGTATCTAACCGAATAAAAAATATTGAGGATGGTGTTTTTGAGATTTTAAACATTGATGACTCAGTGAATTGGAAAGTATCTGCTGAGAAATATGGTGTGAAAATGATCGAAGAACAATGCGTCAAGGTGAGATTTTATGAGTATTCTGGATAAGATGGGCTTAAGCCTTGGAGAAAGTAGCTCTAATTCATGCTTAATTCTTGATTGTGGGCGATATCCAGACATACACCATATCATGAGTAGGGGTAGCGGAGCTGGAGATCACAGGGCGAACTGTGTGCCTCTTTGCCGCATGCATCATACTGGCATGATCGGAATACATGTAAAGGGGCGAACTCGCTTTGCGAAAGATCACCCTGAATTTAAGAAATGGCTTTTAGATCATGGATGGGAGTTTAGTGAGATTACTCAGAAGTGGTTTTTGCCTGAACATTTACTTCGTGAGGTCTTGAGGACCTAACTTCAACTTTTACCTGAGTATCAATAAATAAATCAATAATCATTTGTAAAGTCAGACCCTTATCAGTCAGCTCTTTCATGACATCACCATTTATCCTAACTGATTTTATTGTGTCTTTTTTAAGATTGCTAGCTTTCATTTTTAACCTCGCCACCAGTATCAGTTGTACGCAGTGATTTAAGTGCTTGTCTTGCTCGCTTGCCTGCCACCATCATGTGAGTGCTACCTTTTTTCTCGTAGTCGTTTTCCTCGTCACAAAAATTAAACCTATCGTAAAATGGAACTACCTCGCACTTGTAATTATAATCCCCATAAAACTCCAGCGCCTCAACCGCAATCTTTAACTTGGCTTCGAGTTGTTCAATTTTTTTATCTTTATCCAGAAGTAATGAGCTGTAATTATGTATCCATGACTCAGTTATTTGCTTTCTAGTCGCCATCAGTTTTTATCCTTTGCTTGGCTTTGGTCTTCTCTTAAACTCGTCAATTAGATTCATCAGGCTCTTACCAGTACCTCTCATGTGCCACTTTAATGCGTTTTGCAATTCTTTTATTTCTTCATTTTGCATGTTGCATATTTTTTCCAAGGTTTCTTTTGATCTGTTCCAATCACCATTGTAGCTGTGCCAGTCAAAAATCCCATTTCCCCCATACTCACTATTTTCCATCACCAGAATCTCCTGTACTGTTATTTACAAATCTCACACTCCCTATAGGGACAGTTACAACCCAACCGTCCTCTTTTTCAATGATTGCTTCTGGCGCCGACATA
>Ga0224506_10003191_pt1 | contig 10937 bp, 11 predicted proteins | sample SF_Jan12_sed_USG_2_FD_169108 | JGI IMG/M metagenome (GOLD analysis project Ga0224506, IMG submission 169108) | Sediment microbial communities from San Francisco Bay, California, United States - SF_Jan12_sed_USGS_8_1 | ecosystem: Environmental > Aquatic > Marine > Sediment | place: USA...
ACCGCAGAGGAGTTAGCCTCTCAGGTGGATGACAGAACCTCGTGCATCTGCTACTTCGGCGGTGACCCCACTCCTCAAATCGTCCACGCCCTGGAGGTTTCCAGAATCGCCCGCTCCCGCGCCCGGGGGAAGATAGTGCGTATATGCTGGGAGACCAACGGGAGCATGAATCCTCGCCTCCTCGACCGAGCGGCTGAATTGAGCCTCAGCAGCGGAGGGTGTGTGAAATTTGATTTAAAAGCCTGGGATGAAGGGGTCCACAGAGCCTTGACCGGTGTCTCCAATACGCAGACATTAGCCAACTTCAGAAGGCTGTGCTCGTTGATTGAGCAGAGACTAGACCCTCCGCTTCTCATCGCCAGCACCCTCATGGTTCCAAGGTATATAGACGAGGAGGAAGTCAGAGGTATTGCCAGGTTCATCAGCCAATGCAACCCCTCCATACCCTACGCCCTGCTTGCGTTTCATCCCCAGTTCTTCTTCTCCGACCTTCCACACACCTCTCGCACCCAGGCGGAACGCTGCCTCAGAGCGGCCCAAGAGATGGGACTCCAGAGGGTAAGAATCGGCAATGTCCATCTTTTGTGGTAACAGAGAAGAGAATAAGCCTTTAAAAATATTGCTATTATTTTCAAAGACTTAAGCCCTGTTCGCAAAACAAAGCTATTTTGGATATAATGTTGAGAGATAAAAACAAAAAGAAAATGCTTTATCTGTTACCGATAGGTGAGATCGAACCCTATGTTTTAGAGCATCTCATCCCCTCGCTCTCCCGGACTTTCTCGCTTCCCTGTGCTTCGCTCAAAGCAGTGGGGATTCCCTCCGAGGCTTACCATGTCAGGCGGAGGCAGTACAACTCCGAGGTCATCCTCCATCGACTGCAAACATATCGTCCCCCTCAAGGAGAGAGGCTTCTGGGGATAACCGAGGTAGATTTATATGTCAGCCCCTTAAACTTCGTCTTCGGGCAGGCAGACCTTCCAGGTAGAGTAGCCCTGATATCCCTCTGCCGGCTGCATCAGGAATTCTACGGTCTTGCGTCGGCTAAAGCCTTGTTCCTCCTGCGGACGACCAAGGAGGCGGTCCATGAGCTGGGTCATACCTATGGTCTGCGGCATTGCTATAATACAAAGTGCGTAATGCACTTCTCCAACAGCCTGAGGGATACCGATATTAAAAGCGATCGCTTCTGCAAACGATGCCAGCAAGAGCTCGAAGATAATCTGCAGATGCTGAGGTCTCCAGAACGATGAATTGCGTAAACCCCTTCGGCAAATGAGGTGTCCGGATATGATGGTAAAGGTCGGGTGCTGTGGTTTCCCCGTCAAGCGGGATTCCTATGTCAAGCAGTTCAATGTGGTGGAGGTTCAGCAGACCTTTTATCAACTCCCACAGCCTGGAACTGTGAGAAGGTGGCGGGAAGAAGTCCCTTTCGAGTTTGAATTCACCCTCAAAGTGTGGCAGCTAATTACCCATCAAACATCCAGCCCCACCTACCGCCGCCTGAAGAAGCCCATACCGGAATCTTTGAAGAAAAATTACGGCTTCTTTAAACCGACCAATGAGGTATATCAGGCTTGGGAGGAGACCGAAGCCGCTGCCAATATCCTGCAAGCCAGGTTGGTTGTCTTCCAGACCCCTCCCAGCTTTACGCCTACTGCCGAGCATATGGAGAACATGCGCAGCTTCTTCAGCCAAATAAACCGGAAGAGCTACCGCTTAATCTGGGAACCCAGGGGTGAGTGGAAGGAAGCAGAAGTGAGGGCGCTATGCCTGGAGCTAGACCTTATCCCCTGCCTCGACCCTTTCCTGGCAAAGCCCGAGACGGGGGAGATAGGCTATCTGCGCCTGCACGGGAAGGGAGGGTATAGCTATAGATATACCGACGCAGACCTCCTCTTTCTCAAAGAGAACTGCACTTCTTCGGAGACAAACTACTTCCTTTTCAACAACTTATCGATGTATGAAGATGCCCTTCGCTTCCTGCAATGCTGCTCCATCCAATAATAATGACCGCCTCCATTTAGCTGCGGATTATCTTGAGTTCTCCTCTTTTTTTCGTTAAAATAAGAAAGCTTCTTTAGTATGACAGAAAGCTGATGTTAACATGACTATCAAGAGCAGGAGGTGTGGTTTTAGTGGCTCGCTTATATGAGTATCAAGGAAAGGAGCTTTTAAAGACACGGAAGATTCCCATACCCCGGGGAGGGGTAGCTTCCACTCCTCAGGAGGCAAAGGAGATAGCTGAGAAGCTCGACTGCCCCGTGGTGATAAAAGCCCAGGCCTGGGTCACCGGAAGGGCAGCACTGGGAGGGATAAAATTTGCCGCCTCGCCTCAGGAGGCGCAGCAGTGTGCTGCCGATATTCTGGGCAGAAAATTCAAAGGGGTCACCGTTGAGAAGGTGCTGGTTGAGGAGAAGCTGGATATTGAGCGGGAGTTCTTTGCCAGTATCATAATTGACGACCAGAAGAGAGGCCCGGTGGCTATCTTTAGCTCCAAAGGGGGAACCGGCATTGAGGAAATTGCCCGCCAATACCCCTCGCAAATTGCCTTTAGACAGATAAATGTATTCAGCGGTCTGCGGGACTATCAGGCGCGCAACCTGGTCAGACAAACCGGTCTCACAGGCGGGCTTCAGCTTAAGGTGGGAACAGTCTTAACCAGGTTATATCAATTAGCTAGGCAATATGAAGCCCGCTCGGCTGAGCTCAATCCACTGGTAGTCACCAGGTCGGGCGATGTGATAGCCGCCGATTGCCGCATAGCCATCGATGACTACGCGGTATTCCGCCATCCGGAGCTTGGAATTGAGATTGCCCGGGAGCTCGACCGACCCGCCACCCCGCTGGAGAAAATCGCTTATAAGGTGGAAGAGGGGGACTTTCGGGGAACCTTTTATTTTATTCAGCTAACAGAGGACTTTAACAAAGACGAGGGGTATATAGGGTTCCACGGAGCCGGAGGTGGTGGCTCTATGATGTCCATGGATGCCCTGTTGAAACGTGGCTATAAACTGGCTAATTTCTGCGACACCAGCGGCAATCCGCCGGCTTCCAAGGTTTATCGGGCAGCCAAAATAATCCTCTCTCAATCCAATATCGATGGCTATTTCGCCTCGGGCTCCGGGGTAGCCAGCCAGGAGCAGTTCCATTCTGCCCGAGGGCTGGTGAAAGCCTTCCTTGAGGAGAACCTCTCTATTCCGGCGGTGATCCGTCTGGGAGGGAACTCCGAGGAGAAGGCGATAGAGATTATACAAACTTACACCAAAGACCTCCACGCCCCGGTGGAAGGCTATGGAAGGGACGATACGCCCGATTTCTGCGTCTCTCGCCTTGAGAAGCTGCTGAGCAAGCATAAAGTCAAACCCTCACCCCCAGCGGCTCAGAGTAAAGGGTCGCCTCAAGGAGACCTTTACTCGTTTGACACCCTGACCGGTACGCTTCGCATTGACCACTCCCAATGCCTTGCCTGCCAGAGTAAGGTCTGTGTTAAGGAGTGTATTCCAAAGATTCTAAAAATAGAAGGCGAGAAAGCAGTATTAGCCATTACCACCGAGGAAGCGAAGAAAGGGGGATGCATTGAGTGCCTGGCATGCGAGTTGGCGTGCCGCTTTCACGGAAACCAGGCTATTTCCATCCTGTTACCCATTCCGGAGCTGGAAGATTATCGTAGAGAGAGGATGCTATAATGGCTATTTTAATAGATGAGCACAAAAAGGTATTAGTGCAGGGGATAACCGGTCGGGAAGGGATGGTGCGCACCAGGCTCATGCAGGAATACGGCACCAGGATTGTAGCCGGATGTACACCTGGAAAAGGGGGGCAGGAGATTCAGGGAGTTCCGGTTTTCGATACCGCCGAAGAAGCTCTGGAAAAGGAAGGTTCTATTGATGTGAGCGCAATTTTCGTCCCCGCTCCTCTGGTGAAAGGTGCAGCCTTAGAGGCAATGGAGGCGGGAATTAAGCTATTGGTCATTGTGCCCGACCGCGTCCCCATATATGATGTTCTGGAGATTGACCAGGAAGCCACAAGGCGAGGGGTAAAGTTTGTTGGTCCCAATACCCTTGGGCTGTGCAGTCCCGGAAAGGCAATCGTAGGGATGATCGGAGGGCGGGCAGAGTTTGCCAGGCAGTGGTTCAGTCCGGGGGAGGTGGGAGTTACCTCCCGCAGCGGTGGTATAACCACCTCCATAGCTTACTATCTCAACAAACAGGGAATAGGGCAGTCCACCATAGTTCATGTCGGCGGGGATGTGATAGTGGGACTCCCGCACTCTGAGATCGTAAAGCTCTTCCAGGAGGACGAGCAAACCAAAGCGGTGGTTATGTTCGGCGAAATCGGCGGCTCTCAAGAAGAGCAGGTCGCCGAGCTCATTGCCGAGGGGAAATTTACCAAGCCTTTGGTCGCCTTCATTGGAGGAGCGGCTGCCAAAGAGGGCACCCGCTTTTCCCATGCCGGGGCTATCATTGAGGGAGGGCGGGGGACTTATCAGGATAAGGTGAAGCGATTGAAGGAAGTGGGAGCGTATGTAGTGGATAACTTTGGCGATATTCCCGCAGTCACCAAAAAGGCGCTTCGGTCAATATCCTGATAAGACAGGATGATTTTTATATATAGCCTTATTGAACAATATATTAGGAGCCCATAATGGAAGAATTACATTGGAAAACCGCCATCACCAAAGTAGAGCCTAACAAGCTCCTTCTCAGGGGGTATCGGATAGACGAGCTGATGGGGAAAGTCTCTTTCAGTCAAGCAATCTATTTAACCCTCACCGGAGAGTTTCCCCCGGAGAAGGTAGGAAGGTTGATTGATGCTATCCTGGTAGCTTCCATCGACCACGGGGCTACCCCCCCATCGACCCTCGCTGCGCTCACCGTAGCCTCCACCGGGGCTCCTCTCAACGCATCCCTTGCCAGCGGGATATTAGCCATAACCCATCTCCACGGCGGGGCAGTTGAGGGGTGCATGAGGGTCGTTTTAGAGGGGGTCACAAGGATGGAAGAGAGCAATCGCTCTCCCTCTGAGGTTGCCGAGGAACTGGTGGAGGAATACCGGGAGAAAAGGAAGAGGATACTGGGTTTTGGGCATCGGATTCACACCAAAGACCCTCGCACAGCTAAGTTATATAAGTTAGCCTCCGAGCTGGGAATTGCCGGCAAGCATGTGCAGATGGCAAAAGCCCTGGAGGAGGCGCTGTCTCGCTCCCTGGGGAAACAGCTTCCCATAAATGTCGATGGAGCCATAGGCTCACTTTTGTGCGAGATAGGTATTCCTCCTGAGATAGCCAACATCTTTTTCATCATAGCCAGGGTGGCTGGTTTAACAGCGCACATCCACGAGGAAAAAACCCGTCAGCGACCGATGAGAAGGATTCACCCCACCGACCACGAGTACGATGGACCCTCGGAGAGAACTCTACCCTGAAAAGGAGAAACACTATATATGAAGAATGAATTGCTCCATTCAATACCCGAATTCAAGCTGATTGCAGATTCCGCGCTGCGGGAGAAGACACTTAATGTATGGGAGAAAGCTCTTCGCCGCGGCAACTGGGAGGTGAGCGACCTGGAGAGAATCCCTTTTACCCTGATGATTCCCGATACTCCCATAAGCTTTAAGGACCATATACGGGCGGTAACCAGGGTCTGTATTAAGGTGGCCGAGGCTTTTAGCGAGGTCTATGGTGATAAGCTAAAGGTTAATAAAGATTACCTGATTGCCGGTGCTCTGCTCCACGATATCGGTAAGCTCCTGGAATACACCGAAGAGAAGGGAAAATTCATCCAGAGCAGGTCAGGCGCTTTCCTTCGCCATCCCTTTTCCGGGGTGGGACTCTGTTTCGAGGAAGGAATCCCCGACGAGGTTCTCCACATCATCGCCGTCCACTCCAAGGAGGGGGAGGGTGTCCGGCACTCAGTGGAAGCCATAATAGTGCACTACGCCGACTTCCTCAACTTCGACCCCTTCAGGCTATAATTTATCTTTTAAACGGAGGAGCCATGGGATTTACCTTCGCCGAAAAGGTTCTGGCAAAGAAATCGGGTAAAGATAAGGTTGTTGCAGGCGAGATAGTCACCGTTACCCCCAACAGGATTCTGTCCCACGATAATACTGCCGCCATCTCAAGGATTTTCCAGCAGCTGGGCAGGAATAAGGTGGTGAACCCGGACAAGATTGTGATAGTTTTAGACCACTGCGTTCCGGCGGCTAACGAGAAGTATGCTCTCAACCATAAAGAGATACGGGAATTCGTCACGAAGCAGGGAATAAAGGGCTTCTATGATGTAGGGACGGGCATCTGCCACCAGGTACTGCCCGAAAGAGGCTTTGCTTTCCCCGGTACACTGATTCTCGGCAGCGACTCCCACACCACCACTTATGGGGCATTTGGCGCCTTTGCCACGGGAATAGGAAGAAGCGAGGCGGCGGTTCTCTGGGCGACCGACCACCTCTGGCTCAGAGTTCCCGAGACTTACCGCATAGAGGTAGAGGGGACTTTCCTCCCGTGGGTCTCCGCCAAGGATCTTATTCTTTACATTATTGGAGAGCTGGGAGCCGACGGTGCACTTTACCGGGCAGTGGAGTTCTGCGGACCGACCATAGAGAATATGAGCATCGCCGGCAGGATGGTGCTGTGCAATATGGCGGTGGAGATGGGAGCGAAAATAGGATATGTCCCCCCTGACGAGAAGACTTCCCAATGGCTGGCTCCCCGGGTTAAGGGAAATTACGGGGTCATCACCTCGGATTCCGACGCTGCTTACGAGCGGGTCATCAGTTATAATGTGAGCAACCTTCCCCCTCAGGTAGCCCGCCCCCATCAGGTGGACAATGTTAAAGCGGTTTATGAAGTTTCAGGAACAAAGATTCATCAAGCCCTGTTAGGTACCTGCACCAACGGCAGGATGGAAGACCTTGAGGTGGCAGCCAGCATACTGAAGGGGAAAAAGATTGCCCCAGGAGTGAGGTTGCTGGTGTTTCCCGCCTCCTGGGAAATATACCGGGAGGCATGGGTCAAAGGTATTCTCCTGCAGTTAGCAGAGGCTGGCGCTATTATAATGAACCCCGGATGCGGACCCTGCCTCGGGGCGCACGAGGGAGTATTGGCTCCGGGAGAGGTCTGCCTGAGCACCGCTAACCGCAACTTCCGGGGAAGGATGGGCTGTCGGGATGCTTCCATCTACCTGGCCAGCCCGGCTACAGTGGCTGCCTCGGCGCTCAAGGGGTATATCACCGATGTGCGAAGCCTGTAGTTATAGCTTAAAGTAATACTTTATATATTGGAAGCCAATTATATGATATTAAAAGGAAAAGTATGGAAATATGGGGACGACATCAATACCGATGTCATCTTTCCGGGGAAATATACCTACACCATCTCCGAGCCTGAAGAGATGGCTAAGCATTCCCTGGAAGACCTCGACCCCGCTTTCGCCTCAGGAGTGAGCAAGGGGGATGTCATCGTTGCCGGTAAAAACTTCGGCTGCGGGAGTTCCAGGGAGCAGGCGGCTACCTGCTTGAAGTATTGCGGAGTGGGAGCAGTAGTGGCGAAGTCCTTCTCCCGCATCTTTTTCCGCAATGCCATCAATGCCGGGCTCCCGCTCATTCAGTCCGCCGACGCTCCCGACCGCATAAAGCCCGGCGAGGTGATCACCATAGATTTTGAAAAAGGAACGCTGACCTGCAAGCAAGGGGTGTTTACTTTCCCGCCCTTGCCGGAGGAAGTTATGGGGATTCTGCAAAGCGGTGGTCTGATACCTTATACTCGTAAGCTGTTAGGAACTGAGTAGCTATTCAGGAGTTGATGATATGGCCAAGTATAAGATTGCCTGGCTGCCCGGTGACGGCACCGGGAAGGATGTGTTAGAGGCGGCAAGAATTGTATTGGATGCCGTAAAGCTTGATGCCGAGTACATACCCGGGGATGTGGGCTGGGAGTTCTGGTGCAAGGAGGGTAATCCCCTCCCGGAGCGGACACTGGATATTTTGAGGAATACCGACTGCTGCCTGTTTGGAGCCATCACCTCCAAGCCAAAAGAAGAGGCCGAGAAAGAGCTGGTGCCCGAGCTTCAGGGAAAGGGATATAACTATTACAGCCCCATTGTGAGAATGCGACAGGAGCTCAATCTCTATGCCAATATCCGACCCTGCAAAGCTTACAAGGGGAATCCCCTCAACTACCGGGACAACATAGACCTGATAGTCTTCAGGGAGAATACCGAGGGGCTTTACTCCGGCATTGAGTTTCATCCTCTCCCACGAGAGGTGATGGATGCTTTTTTAAAGCATCAGCCCAAAGCACGGCGATTTGCCAATGTGCCCTTGGAAGACATAGCCATATCTGTCAGATTCTTCACCCGTCCCGCCTGTCAGGCTATCATCAGAAAAGCCTTTCAATACGCCCAGAAGCATAAGAAACCAACGGTCACCCTGGTAGAGAAAGCTAATGTGCTAAGGGAGACAGGAGGTATGATGCTGGGAGAAGCCCGAAAAATCGCCCGCGAATACCCGGATATTGAGCTGTGGGAGACCAATATTGACGCTATGTGTATGTGGCTGGTCAAAAATCCGGATAAGTACGGCGTTCTTGTTGCCTCTAATCTTTTCGGGGATATCATCTCCGACCTGTCTGCTCAGCTGGTAGGGGGGCTGGGATTCGCCTGTGCCGCCAATGTGGGCGACAACTACGCCCTGTTTGAGCCCACTCATGGCTCCGCCCCTAAATATGCCGGTTTGTACAAGGTCAACCCTATGGCCACCTTGTTGAGTGTGAAAATGATGCTGGAATACCTAAACCAACAAGAAAAGGCGCAGCGCCTGGAGAGCGCAATTGCCCGGGTGACCGCAGAGGGCAAGGTCAGAACATACGATATGGGAGGGAACTCCACCACACTAGAGGTGGCGGAGGAAGTAGCCATATATTATAAGCAAGCTCTATGAGTGAGGTGAGCATGGGCAAGACCATCATTGAGAAAATAATAGCTCGTCACTGTCGGGAAAAGGTCACCCCTGGGAAGGTGGTGTGGGTTGATATCGACCTGCGGACGGCGCGGGACTTCGGCGGAGCTAATGTGGTGGAGAACTTCCGACGCAATTATCATGAAGATAGGGTAGCCGATGCTGCGAAGACTTTCTTTGCCTTCGATTGTGTGGCCCCTGCTAACAACATCCCCTATGCCAACAACCAACAAATATGCCGGGACTTTGCCCAACAGCAGGGGATAAAGGTCTTCGATGTTGACCAGGGGATTGGCTCGCATATTTTAATAGATAAAGGATTGTGCTTGCCTGGATATATAGCTGTGGGGACCGACAGCCATCTCAACCTCCTGGGAGCCCTGGGGGCTCTGGGGCAGGGGATGGGAGATGTGGATATAGCATTTGCCTTCAAAACCGGCAAGACATGGTTTGAGGTTCCCGAGACCATAAAAGTGGTGGTCAAGGGGAAATTGTCTCCTCCAGTGAGCGCCAAGGACCTCACCCTTGCCGTTCTCAAGCGATTAGGCTCCAAAGGAGCTTTAGGGAAGGCCATAGAGTTCTGCGGGGAAGCCATAGATAGCCTTAGCCTCGATGGGAGAATAACCCTCGCCAGTATGGTTACCGAGATGGGGGGAATAGTCGGCTTTATTACCCCGAATCAGGAGGTTCTTGCTTATTGCCGAGCCAGAGCAGGCAAGGAGGATATTGAGGCTATAACAGCTGACCCTGATGCCCATTACTGCCAGACTATAGATATAGATATCTCCGGCTTGAAGCCCCAGATTTCCCTTCCTTATTACCCTTCCAAGGTGGCTAATGTGGATGAGGTTGAAGGAGAGAGAGTCAACTCCATCTTTCTGGGTTCGTGCACCAACGGGCGCTGGGAGGACTTTAAGATGGTTGCCTTCATTCTGAAAGGGAAGAAGGTACACGAAGGAGTGATGTTCAAGGCGGTACCGAGTACCAGGGAGGTCTATGGTCGGCTGCTAAAAAAGGGATTAGCGGATGTTCTATTTGATGCCGGGGTGATATTGACCAGTTCCGGCTGCGGTGGTTGTGCTTCGGGGCAGGTGGGGATGACCGGCGAGGGCGAGGTCCAGCTCAGCACCGGCAATCGCAACTTCAAAGGAAAGCAGGGAGCCGGCAAAACTTTTTTGGTCAGCCCTGCCACTGCCGCCGTATCCGCCCTCTACGGGAAGATTACCTCTCCGGATAAAGTTTAATAAAAGAGAGATAAGCCATGAAAAGACCGATTTTACTCAAGGGGAGGGCATGGGCTCTGCGTGACGAGAAGGGAAGGGCGATTGACGATATTGACACCGACCAGATATACCATAATGCCCACCTGGCCATAACCGAGCTTGAGAAAATGGGGCGGTTCGCCCTGGGGAACCTCCCCGGATGGGAAGACTTCCCTCAGAAAGCCAGACCGGGGGACATCCTTGTGGTGGGACAGAACTTCGGTGCGGGCTCCTCCCGTCAGCAGGCGGTGGACTGCTTCCGCTCCCTGGGGATAGCCCTCATTATGGGGGAATCTTTTGGCGCCATCTACAAGAGGAACGCTATAAACTCGGGCTTTCCTCTCATGGTATGTTCGGGGATTATCAGCCAGTCGGGGAAAGTAGATTCTGGCAATATCCTGGAAGTGAACTTATCCACCGGGGAGGTCTTTAATCATACCACTGGCAAGAAGATTGAGGGAGGGGAGCGCTTCTCTCAGGTTCAGATGGATATCTACCAGGTGGGCAACTTATTTGAGTATGGGAAAATGATATTACCTTAAAGTGCTGAGTATCATCAATGTTACTCATTTTCTTAATTTGCGGAGGTCGGTATTCTTCCGACTTCCCAATTTTCACCGGAGGTGAGCAAGATGCTGGAAAGTATAAAATGGTTAGGGCATGCCAGCTTTGTTATCAAGGCAGAGAAGGTCATCTATATCGACCCCTGGAAGC
>Ga0224506_10003192_pt1 | contig 10936 bp, 10 predicted proteins | sample SF_Jan12_sed_USG_2_FD_169108 | JGI IMG/M metagenome (GOLD analysis project Ga0224506, IMG submission 169108) | Sediment microbial communities from San Francisco Bay, California, United States - SF_Jan12_sed_USGS_8_1 | ecosystem: Environmental > Aquatic > Marine > Sediment | place: USA...
CGTGTGATGCATAAGGACGATTTCAGCAGTCCCCAGGACGCGCTGAGATAGGCACAGCGACCGGATGACATCATCGGTGATCACGCCACCGGCGTTACGGATCACGTGCGCCTCGCCGTTTCTCAAACCGAGGATTTCGAAGACGTCCATCCGTGAGTCCATGCAGGTGACGACCGCAAGCTTTCGGCTTGGTGATACATCCAGATGAACGCGCCCATGTTGTTCTGCGTGGGCGCGGTTGTTGAGGAGGAGCTCATCGATACTCGGTGAAAACATGGCTATACCGTAGCCGAGTTGCGGTCGATGCAAGCCCCATAACGAAGTGAGACGCGCCCGAATCGTGGGTTCGGGCGCGTCCACTTCGCTCGTGGGGGTCTGTAGAGCTCGTCGGCTAGAAGGAGCGTTCTCCCTTAACCAGCGCCAACGGAGTCATTACCATCAAATAGAGATCGAGCCAGAAGCTGCGGCAGCCAACGTACGTGAGATCGAGACGCATGCGCTCCTCGAATGAGGTCTCCGACTTGCGGAACACCTGCCAGAGACCAGTGACTCCGGGGGCCACCGAGTTGCGGTGCTTGAACGCCTCGACGCTCAGTTCGGCGATCTCCTCGTCCACGAGCGGTCGAGGACCGACCAACGACATCGAACTGCCGATCACGTTGAACAGTTGCGGAAGTTCGTCGAGCCCGGTCCTGCGAATAATCCGACCGACCGGCGTCACCCGCGGGTCATTTGGTGACTTGTACACCGGCGAACTGGTCTTGAACTCGTCGAGGGCAATCTGGTCGGCAATGTCCTCCGTGGAAATATCGCTGCGCATCGACCGAAACTTCCAGACCTTGAACCGCTCGCCGTGCCGGCCAACCCGCTCGTGACGGTAGAACACAGGTCCAGGCGACGTCGCCTTGATGGCGATCGCGACCGGAATCATGATGGGTGTTGCCAGCATCAGTATCACGAGCGCACCGACGACGTCGAGGGTGCGCTTGGCCAAAAGACCCAAACGTTCGGCCGCCGGCGAAATCTGCGTCCGCACTCGTAGCTCTACGGTGCGTGGACCGATCGCAGCAAATGGTAATTGAAGCTTGACTGAATGGATCGCCGACGAATCGGTTAGATCTATCTCAGTTGTTTCCCCCTGTGTGGCGAATCTCGCCCACGTTCGGGCATACGGCGATGCCCAGTTTCCCCCCGCCACATTGCCTCCCAGCGGTAGTGACCCTGACTGGCCAACCCCATATCGAAAGTCTGGTCCCCCGACCGCATTTCAGCGTTCAAACCATAAGTCTCGACAGTTGGCCACTTACATGTTGCCACTCCACTCTAACATCACACTCTGCGTGGTGGGTGGATTATGTCGGACCCTATAATGTCCACCTGCAAGGGCTTTGTCCAGAAGGGGGCTTTTCGATGGCCGTGCTGTGTTATCACTCTGTGTGCGATGCCTGGAAGAGCCCGTTGGCAATGCATTCGGCCACGTTTTCCGAGCAATGTACCTGGCTTGCGCAGCGGACAGACACCGTGGATCTCGCTCGTGCCGTGGCGCTCATGGACCGCCGTGGTCGACTTCCCCGCGGTATTTCCACCATCACTTTCGATGACGGCTTCGCGGACAATTTCGACATCGCCCTACCGACCCTCAAGCGTTCCGGACTGACCGCAGCGGTTTTTGTTGTCGCGGCGACGCTCGACCGTGGCCAGGAGGTCGACTGGGTCGACGATCCCCCGGATTTCACATTGGAAACGCTGACTCGGAATCAGATTCAAGCGTTGGACGCGGAGGGCATCGACATTGGATCTCACTCGCTATTCCACAAGAACTTGACGACTTTGACGTATGCGGCGTGCGTGGATGATCTCACCACCAGTCGACTCATCCTTGAAGAAATCGTGAATAAGCCAGTTCCCTATCTTGCGTACCCACGGGGCCTGTGGAACGAAACGGTCGCAAAGGCCGCCCAAACCGCCGGATATTTGGGGGCTTTCAGCCTCCCGGTTGGGCCAGAACCAGTCGGAGCCTTCTCGATGCCGCGCATCGGAATCTGGCGGGACAACGGGCCACGGGAGTTCTGGCTAAAGAACACCAGGACCTATCAGTCGGTGCGTACCTCGCGGTTCTACGAGTTGGTCGGCGGATGACCGGCGGCGCCGGCGACCACCGCATCGATCTCAGCAATCGTCCGCTCGAGAGAATGCTCGTCCAGGGCCCTCTGCCGAGCGTTCTGCGATAGGTGCTTGCGGAGTTCATCGTCGGTGAGCAGACCTTCGAGAGCGTCGGCCAACGCCGTCGGGTCCTGAGGGGCAACGAGACGCCCCACGGAGTCATCGACTACCAAAGGTATCTGCCCGACTCGTGTCGCGACCACCGGCAGTCCACTGGCCAACGCTTCCAGTATGGAAAGCGGCATAGCTTCGAACCAGGACGGGAGACAGAAGACATCGGCATGGTTCAAGTACGTGGCCATCTCGTCGTGAGGTACCGCGCCGACCAGCACCTCAGGGCCGGTGGCGGCCTGACGAACCAGATCTTCCTCCTCGATGCCCTCGTCCGGACGGCCGCCAACGATCACGAGTCGGTGACGAACGCCCCTCGATAAGAGCAAATGGGAAGCCTCGATCAAATCGACGACTCCTTTTCGGCGGGTAAGAATGCCCGCAAACACGATCACGGGTTCGTCCTCGTTCCGGCCGGGATCCGGTTTGAAAGTGTGGGTATCCACGCCGTTGTAGATCGTATGCGTGCCCGGCACATTCAGGGCATCAGTGATGCCATCTGACACCGAAATGACCTCTGTGGCCGTCAGGAGAGCAGTACGGATAAGGAGCCGTTTCCAGGCCCGGTTGGTCCACTCCGGCAGGTTTCCTCCGTGGATGTGGAGAACCGTAGCCGAGCCACGCAGCCGGGCCGCCCCCAATAGCAGTGCAGCCCTGATCAGCGTGACGGCCGGAACGAACGAGCTATGCAGGTAAACCACGTCGAAACGGCCGGCGGTTCGTACCACCCGTCCGACGTCAGCGAGAGTCCGGGAGATATTGCTTGAGCTCAGTACGCCGGCCCGGTATTCCGCCTCGAGGGTCAAGTTGAGCAGCTCGACGGCATAGCGGTCGGATAGTTCTCGTTCCAAGGTACTCAGCATCGACGAAATACCCCCTGAGTCAGGCGGTCCCTTTCCGACGAGGAGCAGAGAAGTCTTTGTCACGAACACGCGATGGTAGCGTTCCGGCCATGCCTGACATCGAGACCGGAGATCCGCTGAATCTAGGGGACGAAACCCATAGGCTTGAAATGATGTTGCGTCAGGCCGGCTTCCAGGAGCGGAAGCCGACCTACTCGTCTCCCTCCCTGACCGAGATCGACATTTGGGTTGACCCTGAGACCGTGTTATCGCTGACTTACATCATGAAACAAGCAGGACTCACTCCCTTTCGGCCTCGACGTCACGCAGGCCATCGCTTTTTTATTGAACTCACAACCTCGGGTTGGCTCAAAGTGGACGCCAAGTTGACCGGCCCGGAACCGGGCAGTTCGGTTCCGAAGGATGCGCTTTGGTTGCTCACCCGGCAACGAGGTCTGGTCGTCGCTTTGCTCGGTGCAGACGGGGCAGGCAAATCTACGGCGGTCACCTGCCTGGAGAATCAAATGCCGGTCGATGTCGTCTCCCGCTATCTCGGCGGCGTCCGACGATCCGGCGGCGCGGGCGGGGCTTCGAACGTACCGACCGTGAGTCGCCCGACTTGGAGAAGTTTTGCTGGTTTCCCAAAATGGTTGACGCGTACCGTACGACAAGTCTGGTCTGTCGAGTTGGCCGCTCGTAAAGGATCCGTCGTGGTGTGCGACCGACACCCGCTTGAAGCGGGTCGTCTCGGCGATGAACCGGCGCTTATCAAAGCCCTAAAACGATTAGCCGTCCGGACGCTCACTCCCTCACCTGACCTGATCATGCTGCTGCACGCCCCTGGCGAGATCCTTTACGAACGAAAGGGTGAACATTCACCGCAACACCTGGATCGCATCACCGCCTCGTGGACCGAACTCGTCACCAGGCGCCACGGCGTTTTGATCGATGTCAACCGACCGCCGAACGAGGTCTGCTTGGACATCCAGCGGGAGACTTGGGTCCGTTTGTTGGAGAAGCGTCGTTCGTGAATCACCAGGAGGTGCTCAGGACACTGCTCGGATCTTCGGCGGCCTCCATCCCACCCCTGGTCAGCCCGCCTGCGTCGGGGTGGCGATCCGGTGTAGGCGCTTGGGTTCGACGAGAGCGGTCAAGAATCGAATCGAGAATCGGTCCACCGCGCGAGCGCGTCACCTGGGCTGCCGCCCCAGGACACAGACGCAGGTACCCGGCTCTACGCCAGGCGCTCCTGGGTGGATATCTCTGGACCGAGCTACCGTCCGATTCCCCGGTCCGACTTCTTCAGAGCACAACCGCATTCGAACCGACGGACGTCCTGAGTCTCGGTAGCGGAGGCGGGGTCCGCCAACGAGGGGTGTGGGACGGCAACCCGGTGCTCGCCAGACTCGGCCTGCAGGGTTCCCCCGCCGATCCGTCGTGGCACTTCGCCGCCCTGCAACGTTTCGATCTCGAACAGATCCCCCGCGGCGTGGCGAGCGGGCAGATAGACGGAGTCTCTTGGAGCATTGAGGCGTATCGGCCCGGTCGTTCCCCGACCCGCCTCTCCCTTCCGCAGGCGCGACAAGCCGCTGATTTCGTGGCGAAACTCCCCCAAGGGACCTCCAGGACAGAGGTGATCGATCGGGCGACCGATGGCCTCATGAAACTGGCGGTAGACCTCAGTACCGTTTCCGAGGCTGTGGACGCCAGGTTCACGAATCTTCCAGCCTTTGTGTCGCACGGCGACTTCTGGAGCGGAAATCTCCTCTTCGAAGGGGATCGACTGACCGGCGTGATCGACTGGGACTCTTGGAGCGAGCATGGTGCTCCAGGACTCGATGTGCTCCACATGTGGGCCGAAGAGCTTCGTCGGTTGCGTGGCGTTTCCTACGGAGAGCTGGTCGAACAACGATTCTGGAGCGAGGAAACGGTGCGCTCCATGGTGGCGGACTACTTCACCGCCCGCTCGCTGGACTGGCAACCCGACACGCAGCTCATACTCGCCGCCGGCTGGTGGATGACCGCCGCGGCCGGTGCGGTGCGACGGAACCCGACGCTGGCATTCAACGATACCTGGATCGAGCGAAACGTGACTCGCCCGGCGGCAACGTTCGCGGCTCTGCTCGCCTAAGGACGTCCGTGCGGGCCGGTCCCGGAATCTGGATCAGATTCAATGTCAGACTCGACATGCCAATCCGGGCTCCCCCAGCGGGATGCGTCCGTCTCGGATGGAACTGGCAACCGAAATCCATGGCGGGCGATGCGGGCCAAGCCCTCCCACATACCCCATCCCCAGGCCAACTGCATCGCGGCCAGGGCAGCCGGAACTCGCAGTTTGTCGCGGTTCTCAAGCTTGCGGCCAATCGGCATCGAGAGTCCGAGTACTGCGACGATGTATCCACCGCCGACTATCGGCAGCAATATGGGCACCCAGGGAACCAGGACTGCGGAAGCCGTGATCGCTGCCACGGCAACTGGAGGAGCCAGATGCCGCAGCCGAACTTCAGACGGATGCAAGAAGGCAACGTCGGCTTTGCCACGGCCGTACCGGCGATATTGGGCGGCCAGGTCGCGAATTCGGCTCCGACACTTCCACAGGACCTCGACCGAAGGATCCAGAAAGAGTTTGCCGCCGGCTTTCCGCACCCGCACATCGAACTCGAAATCTTCGTTGGCCACCAGACGTTCGTCCCATCCCCCGAGCTGGCGGGCCAGGTCGATCCGGTACGCCCCGAAAGGGATATGGTCGGTTTCCGTCGGTTCGGTAGCGTAATGATACGCCGACCCTCCTACACCAAAAGGCGACCCCAGCGCAGCCGCGATTGCTTGACCGTTCGGCGGTCCGCCCAACGCAGTCTTCTTGGCGCCCACCCCGGCCACCTCGCCACCCTGGAGGTGGGCGACCATTCGCTCGACGTAATCGTCGGGAATTGTCGAATGCGCATCGACTCGAACCAGAAACAGGCCTTCGGCAGCCTCCAGGGCAATGTTGAGAGCCACCGGAATCGCTTTGCGAGGGTTGGGAAGAATCCGCACGCGTGCATCGCGCTCTGCCCACGCTTGCAGTCGCGCAATAGTTCCATCGTCTGACATGCCGTCTACCGCCAACACTTCGATTTGGCGGTACGTCTGACCGAGTACCGACGTCAACGTATCGTCAATCGTTCGAACCTCGTTGAGGATCGGAATGACAACAGAAACCAATGGCGTAGTCTGTCCCTGCTCGATATCCCCCACGTCACATTCCTTTGAGTAGGCGTGTGTTGAGTGAAACTAGCCGCCGCCAGAAGGTCCGAAAGCGTGACATCCGAACCTACCAACGACCGGCGCCGGATCCTCATAGTGGGAATGCGGCCTCCACGTTTGCCGTTACGTGATGGATACGTTCTCCACCTCTACCACTTGCTGAAGGAACTCCACGCGGTTCACGACGTCACTTTCCTGACGATCGAAGATGCTGGGCACGGGTTTGCCGACATCGAAGGCCTGCGGGTACTTGAGACGTCTCGCAGCAATCTAAAACGCGTGCTGCGCAGTACGATCGCCGCTACCGCACCCGACGTGGTGCATGCGATTGGCGCACCGATGGCAAGTGTCGTCAGGTCGGTGGACCATTCGATACGGACGGTCCTCGGCGCGTTGGACGCTCCCCACCTGAACGTTGACGCCGTCGACGCCACCGGACTCATCAAGGTGTTGCGCAAGCGAGTCAGGCGGGCTCGGTCCATTCGAGCAATTCGCCGGCAGTACGGCGAAGCCGACCGGGTTGTCGTGGTGAGCGAGGAGGACGCCGTGGCGCTGCGCGAAGTCAATCCGGATCTCCACGTCTCGGTGATACCCAACGGAGTTGACCTGGAGGGTTTCGCCCCCCGCCCGGCGATTGCCCGGCAAGCCGGGAGGCTGCTCTTCACGGGCGCTCTCAACTATCCGCCGAACGTCGCCACGGCGCGCTTCGTCGCTGAGGAAGTCATGCCCAAGGTTCTCAGTCGTCAACCCTCTGCTCGTCTGTCCCTCGTTGGCCGTGACCCAGGAGAGATCGTCGAGCGGCTCGGAGAACTTGACGGCGTCGACGTCGTCGGTCCGGTCGATGATATGGGCGACGCACTGGCAGTCGGTGCTGTCTACGTATGCCCGATGGTCGCCGGAACCGGAATCAAGAACAAGCTGCTTGAAGCGCTCGCCAATGGTCTGCCATGCGTCGCCAGTCCGCTCGCAATTCGGGGAACCGATCTCACCCACGGTCTTGACGTGCTCGTCGGCGACGGCGCGGATGAAGTTGCTGATCTGATTGTGGAACTATTGGTCGATGACGACCTCCGCCTGCAGCTGGGCGAAGCCGGTCGCAAATATGTTGCCGACCACCATTCGTGGTCTTCGGTCGCCAACCGTTTCTCGCGCATCTATGGCGAACTGCTCAGCGATTCCGAACCTTCGTGAAAGCGACCGCCCGCCAACCCGGTCTCTTGTTTGAAAGGGTCTCGTTGAACTCGGCGAGCACGGTTGCAGCCGAAAGGTACGAATCGTTGCTTCCATGGTGGGTGCGTAATCGAGGGATCAGGCCGGCGTACTTGCGGTAGGCGATCGCCTGTTTGGCAACCAGATCCGCTCCGATCAGATCATCCGGTTTTCGGGCGGCTGCCTGATCCGGGTCGATATCGAGCCAGACGCTGAAATCGGCGGGCGGCACGAACCACCTGATCAGCCTGCGATGCACGCCAGATGACACGCCTGCATAGATGGCATCGATGGTCCCGAGTGCATCGAGTAGGTGCCGGTCAAAGATCACTACGCCCTCGGCTTTTCGGGTCTGACGGCGGATGTCGGACAAATATGCCAGCGAGACCAGCATCAACCAGACCCATCCGACCAGGCCTTTTCGTGAGGAGATGGTCTCAGTCGACGCTCCCTCCGCCAGTCTCCGCAATCCCGTGGTTTCCTCGTTTCGTATCTTCCGAAGCCGTTTGGCGAGTCGATCGAGGCGTTCCAAACGCATACCGGGGCGGGTCCAAACCATGGTGGTCGGTATTCCCAATCGTTCGAATCCCTCTTCCAGAGCAGCCGTGAGGGTTGACTTGCCTGAACCGTCAACCCCCGAAATCGCCAGTCGAACGTGGGGACGGCGAGGACGTGGTGAGCCGGTTGCCGCCCTCGGTTCCGGTGGTGTTGCCGGTGTTTGGAAAGCTGCCAGGCTGGTTCCACCCAAGGCAGCTTCCGCGTCAGCCAGCCGACCGACCAGATCTCGATCGAGCCTGGTTGGGTCGAGGCCTCCTCCCACCAGGCGTCGCACCTCCAGAACGGCTCGGGTGTCCGGACGGTTCAGCCGTTTGGCACGGGCCAGCGAGCGCTCGGACTCGGTGCCGGCGTGACCGAGGTTGATATCAACTTTCGCCAAAATCGTCGAGTCGGCCGTGATCGCGTAGTTGCATTCGTCCGGATATCCGAGATGGCGCAGAATTGCGCTCAGGTCGACCCAACCGGCACCAATGGCCAACTCCACGGCAAGCGTTTGGTCCGATACGTAGACGTCGAGATCTGACGACCAGCCGGCACCCAGCGGGGAGGTACTTACCGTGGGGTTGGCCCCCTCGAGGACTTTGAGTGCAAGCGTTTTGGCGTGTTCCATCCGTTGCATACGTTCTGGGGAGGGTATGTCGGTCGTCGGGACGTCCAAGCCGCCGATATTCTGGCTTTCCACCTTCATCTCCCCCTTCGTAGACGTCGTAGACGTACGACACCAGGGCGCGGATCGCTCATCGTGGTGATGCTGTGGGCGGTACCCCTGCGAGGGGCGATGGCCTTGATCGTGTCGACGACTGAGCTATTGCCACTGCGTAGGTCGGCCATCAGCGTTCTCAGGTCGCCGTCCGTCCACCGATAGCGGACGCCGACTTTCCCCGTGACCGGCTCGACGGACTGACCGGCGCTAAGGCGACAGACCAGATCGGGCAGGTTCAGACCGGCCGCCAGCGCAAGGGGCATCGACCCGTATGGTCGTAGGTTGAGGTCGATAAGTTGAGAGCCGACGAACTGCGCCTGAAAAATCCCGTTGGTCTCCATGAGAAGCGACGTGAGGGCCGTGGCCCACTCCACTTTGACCGGCTCGGTAACGGCCGCTGAGGCGGTTCCCGCTTGGGCGGGAAACGTCCGTAGATAGCGCTGCTGGACTGAGGCGATGAGGACTCCGTCCCACACAATGCCGCTCAGGGCCCTCGTGGTATCAGGTATCAAGGGCTGCACGAGCCCGCCATCTCGGAGCGCTTCCCTGAGCTCCTCGTGGGTATTCACGCGTATCGCAGCCATCCCACCTGGCGTCTTGATTCGGGGCTTGACAATCATCGGAAAAGTCGCGGCAGTGAAGCTCTGGTCGATATCGCTCGCCACAAGCTCCCTGGTTTCGGGCGTCGAAAGCCCGACGGCGTTGGCCCTTTGGCCGAGAGTCGCCTTGTCCATCAACTGATTCGTGGCCGGGTACAGCGATCTCAGTGCGAAGTCGGATGTGGCGAAGATCACGGTGGCACCAACGTCAGACGCGATTCGTCGCACCACCCGGCCGTAGTCGTTTTCGCTGAGAGACTCCACGGCGATGACCCGCGATGCGAATCGGGAGGCCGCCGCCAGTGATGCGGAGTGACTCGCAATCACCACCACCGGACGTCCCACGGCACCGAGGGCGCGCACGGTGGCGAGGGCCGAGCGATCATTCGACCGGCCGGCCGAAGTTACGATTACGTTCGAGCTGGACCCTGGCACGTACGAAAGCGTAGCGACTAGCTTCGCGTCAGGAATCTGTCCGTCTGAGGAGAACAGCCAGGGTGAAAAAGGTTGTTGCCGGGCTCGTAGTGCTCGTAGCTGTGGTCATTCTCATCAATCGTGATCCGTCGCGTCAGCCGGTTCCCGACGCATTCTCGCCGGACTCGTTCTGGAACCTGCCTATCCCCGCCGATGCTCCGGAAGATCCCCGCTCCGATCAAATCGTTGCCTTTCTGGCCGCCGACAACCGGCTCGACGGATGTATCACGCTCGCCGGGGCCGGATCCGATGAATGGGGGATGCCGGTCTACCTTGCGGATGACTCTTCGCCTGAGTTCGCCGTCGAGTCAACCAAGTACAACGTGCCGGGCGAATTCCGGTCGCTTCGTATCCCGGAGGATGCGGTCCCAGCAGCAACCTCGGATGCCGAGATGGTTATCTACGACATCGAGCGAGGATACGTAACCCAGCTATCCAAGGCAGCGTTCTCCTCAGAGACGAACGCGTGGACGGTTACCGGTGGCAGCATCGCTTACCTCGACTCGAACGGCATCTACGGGGCGATCGATGGTCTTGGGGACCGGCGCAACGGCGGGTCTTTTCGGGGCTACAACGGGGCGGTGGCGGCGGTCAGCTACGACGACGTCCTGGACGGCCGAATCGACAATGTGCTCAAGATCGGGGTCAATTCATCGCGAGATGAAGCAGTATTCCCGTTGATCAACAGCGATGGCGACTCCCTGGATCCGGACGCCCCGAGCCAGGGCCAGCGACTGCGGATCCGGGCCGATGTCGACCTCGCTCAGTACGGGCTTTCCGGCCAGGCGCTTACCATTGCTCGCGGACTCCAGGAGTTCGGAGCCATCATCGGCGACAGTACCGGGGGTGGAATTGTGCTCAAGCTCGAGGACATGAAGCGGGCCGGAACGGCCGGCTCTTGGGACCTCGATCGCACCAGTCTTTGTCCGATTCCGGCTTCCGACTACCAGATTGTGGCCACCGACCTGCCCTGAAGTTCGCGAAAAACTCACTTTGGGTAGCGACACGAGCGCCGATAAGGTAATTGAGGT
>Ga0224506_10003193_pt1 | contig 10933 bp, 6 predicted proteins | sample SF_Jan12_sed_USG_2_FD_169108 | JGI IMG/M metagenome (GOLD analysis project Ga0224506, IMG submission 169108) | Sediment microbial communities from San Francisco Bay, California, United States - SF_Jan12_sed_USGS_8_1 | ecosystem: Environmental > Aquatic > Marine > Sediment | place: USA...
TAGTTAGCTAGCTCTAATCACCTGTTCATTACTCAGATACTCAAGAAAAGCATCGGCCGGTTGGGGTTTCGCGATGAAGAAACCCTGGCCGGTATCACAGCCCTGCTCACGCAGTGCGATTAAGGTCTGTTCGCTGGTCACCCCTTCCGCCACCACAGATAGCCCAAGATTGTGTGCCAGATCAATAATGGTCTGCACGATGATTCGGTCATTGTCATCTTCCAGCATCTCCATCACAAAGGAACGGTCGATCTTGATCTCACTAACCGGCAGTTGTTTTAGATAAGCCAAAGACGAATAGCCGGTGCCAAAGTCATCAATCGAAATGGATGCCCCCGTTGTCTTCAGTTCAGAAAGGATATGCTTGGCTCGTATGGGGTCGTTCATCAGGTCACTTTCCGTCAGCTCCAGTATGCATTTGTTGGCCGGTATTTTATTAGCCTGAATCTCTTTGCGCAGACTCTTTAATAATTTCTCGTCATAGAGACATTGTACGGAAATATTTATTGCCACAGACAGATTAAGACCGCGCTTATGCCAGATGGCACACTGCTTAAGTGCGTGACTTATAACCCAATAACTTAGTGGCTTGATTAAACCCGTCTGCTCCGCCATGGGTATGAATTCATCGGGCTGGATGAATCCACGCACGGGATGATTCCAGCGCAATAGCGCTTCGGCACCGATGACCTTGCCGCTTTGTACATCGATCTTGCTTTGATAATACAATTCCAGACGTTCGTATTTGATCGCATCACTGAGTTCAGACATCAATTGTAGGCGACTGATGTCATGCTGGTCCTGCTCAGGTCTATAGATGGAAAATCCGAGATTGTTGCGTTTCGCATTATACATGGCAACATCGGCTCGTTGCATAAGTATGTTGACGTCATCACCATGCAGGGGGGACTCCACAATACCAATACTGATGCCGACGTTGAGTTTGTGGCCTTCGATGGAAAATGGTTTTTTAAAGACATCGAGTATTTGTCGGGCAACGCGTTCTGCCTGCTCGATATTAGAATCCGTTAGTATGATGCTGAATTCATCACCGCCCAGTCGTGCCACCATGTCGGACTTGCGCACGGTCAGGTAGAGGCGTTCCGCTGCCTGCTGTAAAACCAGATCGCCGATGTGGTGTCCCAGGGTGTCGTTAATCTCTTTAAAGTGGTTTAGATCACTGATTAGGAGGACCAGACTGCTGTTGCGAATTTCACAACGAAGCAGCTCGCCTTGCAGACGGTCATTCAACATTTTGCGATTTGGCAGGTCGGTTAAGGGGTCATGTGAGGCTTGATATTCCAGCGCTTCGGTTTCATGTTTGATGGCGTTGGCTAGTAATTTAAACCGCTCTTCGAGAAGCAGGATTTCATCGCGGATCTTTATATCCGGCTGTTTAATGGCCATCCTGGCGGAGAAATCTATTACTCTCCGACTAAGCCCCTTAAGCCGGTGCGTCAGATAAAGAATGATGAGGATGAACACCAGTGTATACGCTGCGGTGGTAAAGGCTCGTAGGCTACGGTCTCGTTTGAGCACCTCTTCGGTGAGTTCACGTACCTCGTCCATCGGTACAAAGGAGACAAACTTGATCACCAGATCGGTCGAGCCGTAATCAAAAAATCCCTCGCCAATGGATTGATAGATATCGCTAATCTCACTGAGTTTAATACCGCTGGGAATCAGCTCAGGATCGCTGCTGACAAGGATGGTTTCTTCATCCTCGGCTAGCAGTGCAACGGCACTGGCGGTGGAGGACATGGACTGAGAGTCGCGCATGAACTCGCTATCCAGAGGTGCAGCCAGTAGCAGTGTCGCGATCTTTCTGGCCTTATCATCATAGATCTCTTCGGCAGTGATCAAGAATGGCTGCTCACCCAAAGTGGTTAAATAGCTCTGATTTTGCGCAAGATATAACAAGAAATCAGGCAGATGCATCAACTCTTGTGAGAATTTCCCCTGCCCCCAATGATAGATCTCACGGGGTTTATTGTTGGTATCCAGTAACAGGGCATAGCGTGGTAGGAGAAATTTTCTTAGTACTGAGTGACTGGGTAGCCATGCTGGTGTGTCGATATGGATAATAGGCGCGAATTTATCTTTATTGGCCCAGTGCTTGTCTTGCAGGTATTTATGCAACTGAGTTGTGTTGACTAAGAGTTTTGCCGACTGGTTATAGATCTTTACATGGCGGTCAAAAAGAGAGCGATGTTCTTGGGAGTACTTCTGAAAACGCTCTGCTAATTTGTTCTGAAACATGTCGCCAAGATTTTTGCTTAAGTAATTATCAGAAATAAACCAGACTAGCAGCGCCAGGACCGCCGTAAGAAATAAGGCTTTGGTGGTAAGTCCTGTACGCTGATGAAGCAGCATTAGTTACTGTGTACCTGTGATAAGCGTTTTCCGGTGGGTTCGGCGATGAGTTCATTACCCTTAAATTGCCAACCATTCTCACGCAGTTTGGATGCCGGCACAAAGCCATATAAAGCATAGTTTTCTTCGATATGCTTTTGCAAATAACTGATCAGTGCCAAGCTGATGTCGCGTTTGTTACCACCATTACTCCATGTCGTGAGGTTATAGGTACGGTAAAAGGGATATTGACCGGAGGCGATATAGTCAGTTTCTGAGGGCGCATGCCCATCGAGAGTCAATTGTTTAACCGTTTTACTCTTGTCATATAGCATAACCATAAACGGTGTTTCGATACTGATGGAGAGGGGGGTTTGTCCAACCTTGGCTATTAGATCAGGAATTACTCCGATCTCTTTTAGCTTCGGAGTAAAGTGTTCCTGGTCCTTCAATAACAATGTCCAGTGACCTGGGCGTTTTTTGCAGTGCAAACGCGCCACAGTAATGATGTCTTTGTTTGCATCGGCCCTGCTATCCAATTCGCTCCACTTTTGCAGTTTGCCTTTGAACACCCGGCGTGCCTGATCAAGGCTGAGATTATTTAGTGGATTATCTTTATGCACAATAACGGCCAGTGGGGAGATGGCAATGGTATGAAACTCCAGTCCCGGCAGACGATCGCTCTTGCCTGCTGGACAGCAGAAGGCACCAGTGTCAATATTTTTGCGCAATAATTTTCCTGCGGAGATACCACAGGTGCCACTTTGGATCACGATGTTCAGATTATGTTGCCGCGCATATTGCTCAACTAGTGGCTTGAGGGCTGGATAGGTCTGCTGGCCGAATGAGATAACCAGGTCAGCATCACGGGCTGATTTTGGATAGTTCATCGGCAGTTTTTCCCAGTCCGCCGGCATTTGCATGCTGTGTGCTGGGTCGGTAAAGCTGTTGCCACACCATGAGCTGGTAGAGGCTTGTGCGATGATGCTTGTAGATAAGAGTGATAGGCCGAGCAGTAGAAGCATGCGCATGGGAGTCATTTCCTCTTTATTTCTGGTTCGAACGTATTATTTTCTTGCTCAGCGATCATATATCGGTATGTATGAGTTCAATATTTAGATGTTTGTCTCAATAGATTGCATTCCTATTTTAGTGCTTGGTTAAAAACTTATTTATCCTCAAAGCTCGAAATCGCTTTATTCAACTGATGTTCCAGATAACGTTTTTGATTCAAATAGTGGCTGGTTTGTCTCTGTCCGGCGGGCGTGATATCGGCCTGTTTACTGGAAAAGTCAATGTCCGAGATATGGATGGGATAGGTGCCGGAGTCCTTGCGCAGCGTAACTACAGTTTCGGCAACAACACTAAATAGAGCAGAGCCATGCTCCAGACTGGAATAACGATGGTCGCCACAGTAGATGGTGTAACTACGCTGGTTGTTAGGACTATTTTCACAGATAGCGGTAATACGAATGTCTTTATGCGGCCTAAGCTCATGCAGAATTCGGGCGCCAAAGACATACTTTCCATGCTCCCGTTTTATTTGGTAGAGATTCAACTGTGTATCGATGCTTGCACTGTCATCATAATGAAAGCTATTTATCTCGATACGCTTGAGCACTGCGCCGATGAACTCGACGTAGTGGCTGAGTAGTATGGCCGCGTTGTAGAGCGGACTACTATGAAAATAGAGTGAGCCTTTTTCATCCAGCACATAGATATCGATCTTGTTGTCGGGCTTTTCCATGTAAAAGAGTTGTATCTTGTCTTCTACATTGCGCTCGTACAACTGGGGTATGACCATATTGCCCAGGGTATAGCGGTCGACGCTGAGATTGCGGTAGTAGGGATTGGGTGCCGCCAGTTGTTTGAACAAACTGGAGGCCTGATTGTCAATCTGAATACCATGCGGACTCTTATCCACATAATCCAGTAACAGATAGCCCTTTTCCAGCGACATCAAATAGCGGTATATATGGCGATGTTTGGCATTGGTGTAACGGCGTGCCAGATCCCGCCACAGGGTCTCCATACGGCCACTGATCACTGAGGCGTATTCCATGGTGAAGGGATAGACTGTCAGTGCTGGTACCGGGCGCGTGTCGTGGTGCCTAAGGTGTAACAGGTATTCACAAAGAAAGTCTTTCACCCCCTGATGACCAAAATAGCTGAAGCAGTAGATCTCTCCCCAGCTATTGGTGAATACCCAATCGATTCGTTTCACCAGATTGATGTGCAGGCCGCTAAAGCTGAAGGCATCATAATTGCTGTTGCCCCGAGGCACGGCCTTGCTACTGGGCAATTCACTCACCGGGACATGGTGATTGACAAAGGCGATGCTATTGGTCAGACCGGCCGGTTGTGAGATGTCCTCAAAATCGGGATCAAAGATCGCCTTGCCGGGGAAGTGCTTATCCAGGCTTTTATAGATGGCGGTGGCATCCTCCAGAGGATAGAGTCTGCCCTGCTTAAACACGCTCAAATTAGTGGCAGGGCTGATGACATCGTTGAAATAACACCAGCACATAAGTTCGATCAGGGTGCTGGCGGTTTTCAGGGGGGAGCTACGCGCAACATCCTGGGTCGGTATTTGGCCCCTGAATAGTAGCCATAGCAGACGTCCTTCACGATTATTGCTCTGGTGAATGGTGAGATGGGTTTCTGACAAGTCCTTGGCAATGCCACGGTTGATGATGTCTATCTTGCCAGCTTTGCGTTCAAAGGCCGCAAACAGTTTGCGACCCAGGATATTGAGGTCTACTTTACTAATGCGCGAATCGGCCTCGGTCTTGCGGGCGAAATCAGACAAAGCCTGGTAGCTACGGGTCAGTTCATGGATCACTGTCTTTCGTTCAGACTCCACCACATCGGCTTTCCACTCCGAGCGGTTGTCCAGATGGTATACCTCGGGCTTGCCCCAGCCCCAACGATCAACCATCTCACGCATGGTGTCATAGCGCCATTGTTCTCGGGCCGGCGCGGTTCTAGACAGGGGGGCACGTATCTTTAAATAAAAGGCCTGACGGGCCAGTTGCAGACGTTGTTCATTATGCCGGGACAGATACTGTTCCAGTCGTTCGGACAGAATCAGATAGGGGTCGAGTGGCAACTCATCGCTGATCCCGTTATGCACCCGCTGTTTGAATTCCATACCCAGCAATTGCACCTGAGGATATTCACTGGCGTAGGCTTCGGTCAAAAGGATCTTGAGGGCAGACTTATACGGTGAGTTGATGCCCTTGGACAACTGCCACACCCCGGCGCCAAAGAACTCCTCGCTGGGCAGGTTGCCAAGGCCACCAAAGTCGATGACCTCGTTGGCATTGATAAAGCGTTTTTGCAGTATGTGTTCGACTGCATCGTCATACAGCGATTCTATTTGTGGCGGGATTAGCCACCACACCGGATAACGCCCCTCTAACAGGATACTCGTACGATAGAACTCTTCCAGCAGTAATACATGTTGGGCTGAACCACTGCTCTCGGCCGACAGATCCTCGACGTTGCCGCAGCGAAAGGTGTCAGCGTTAACGAGGAAAAAATGCACCTCCAAGCCCAGGCTCTCCCCCCATTTCTCCAGATCACGAGCCTTTTGTAATAATAGTTGTTGCGGTTCCTCATCCAGTTCCGGATCGTGGCAGATCCATATATCCAGATCACTCTTTTCGGAAAAGGCGATGGTACCGGCGCTGCCCATCAGGTAGAGGGCGTGGATGTCTTCACGCAGGGCTCCGCGGGGAGGGGTGAAGCCACGGATCAGAGTTTGTGCATCATCCAGTACCTGTTTATCCGGTCGGTAGTTGCTGATGCCGCAGGGACAGCGACTGGAGACGTAACCGGGCAGGCTGGGGTGATTAACCTGGAACATCAGTGGCAGCAGATGTAGGAAGGTCTGTTTCTGTGGTTTGAAGGTGGACTGTACGCGTTGCAGACGATTCTTATTGACGTCTAAAAATCGCAGCTTGAGACGTCGAAAATCGACATCCTCAAACCATTCTGTTGCGTCAGATTGTTGTTCCATCTATTTGACGTTTCCGTTGCTGGTCGACGGCTAAGAGAGCAAACCATCCCGCATATAAGATTGATCAGCATACGATAATCGGATAAAAAATGGTATCGACCACGTCACTGCACGAGTAAAGCAACAGGGGGGACTGATATAACAAACTTTTCACAGATAACTTACATTTCTTTCTCTCAGGCGCTCTAGTGTTGGCAGTGGTTATGCTATGTTCTTAACTATGAAAACGCTAATATGGTTAATGCCTGTAACCATTTGCGGGAACTGCTGAGATGAGAGTACTGTCCCAGTTGCAACAAGAAGCATTGATTTATGACGTTGAGGACACGGGAGGCGTTCAGTGCCCATGCCTTGCCAACAATAATAAAACGGAGTTTGTATGTTAACGAGTATCTATGTCATCGCCAGCATACTTGGAGCCTGGCTACTCTCCTATCACCGCGCCAGGCTTTGGTTATGGACCGTTGTCATTGCCGGATGGTTGTTGTTTTGGGGCTGGTTGAACCAGGCCAATCCCTTTGTGTTGAATAGCAGCTGGGTGATCTTTATCACCCTGGCGCTGTTATTTAATCTTCGTATCATCCGCCGACACCTGTTAAGCGCACCGATGTTTCGTATCTTTAAGCGTATGCTGCCCGCCATGTCCAGTACCGAAAAGGAGGCACTGGACGCCGGTACGGTGTGGTGGGAGGGAGAGCTGTTTAGTGGTCACCCCAATTGGAAGGAGTTACACGCCTATCCCACGCCCAAATTAAGCAGTGAGGAACAGGCCTTTCTCGAAGGACCGGTGGAAGCGTTATGTCGCATGCTCGATGACTGGCAGACTACCAACCAGCTGCACGATCTATCCCCCGAGGTATGGGCCTTCCTGAAGAAGGAACGCTTCTTTGGCATGATCATCCCCAAGCGTTACGGTGGCCTGCAGTTTACTGCCCTTGGACATTCTGCCGTGGTGACCAAGCTGGCCAGCCGTTCTATCTCTGCAGCGGTAACGGTGATGGTGCCTAACTCCCTCGGGCCTGCCGAGCTGTTGCTGCACTACGGCACCGATGACCAACGCGACTACTACCTGCCACGTCTGGCCTCAGGCGAAGATATCCCCTGCTTTGCCCTCACTGCCCCCAGCGCCGGTAGTGACGCCGGGGCTATGCCCGATACGGGTGTGGTCTGTAAGGGAACATTCGATGGCAAGGAGGTGGTGGGCATACGCCTCAACTGGGCCAAGCGATATATCACCCTGGGCCCTGTGGCGACAGTCTTGGGGCTGGCCTTCAAGCTGTATGATCCGGAACGTCTGATTGGTGATAAGGAAGAACGTGGCATTACCTGTGCACTGATACCCACCGATACCCCGGGGGTGGAGATAGGTCGTCGTCATGCGCCACTGGATATGGCCTTTATGAACGGTCCCAACAGCGGCAAGGATGTGTTTATCCCCATAGACTGGATCATCGGTGGCCCCACACGTGCCGGTCAGGGCTGGGGAATGTTGATGGAGAGTCTCGCCGCAGGACGTTCTATCTCGTTACCCTCGTTGAGCAGTGGTGCTGGTAAGCTGGTGAGTCGCATGGTTGGTGCCTACGCACGGGTACGTGAACAGTTCAAGTTACCGATCGGTAAGTTCGAAGGGGTGGAAGAGGTGCTGGCACGTATCGCCGGCCATACCTATGCTATCGATGCCACCCGTGAGATGACCTGTGGTGCGGTGGATATGGGTGAAAAACCCGCAGTGGCCTCGGCCATTGCCAAGTACAACCTCACCGAGCGCATGCGTCAGGTGGTCAACGATGGTATGGATGTATTGGGTGGCCGTGGTATCAGCATGGGGCCAAATAATTTCCTCGCTCGCGCCTACCAGTCCATCCCCATTGCCATCACGGTTGAGGGTGCCAATATCCTCACCCGTAGCATGATCGTCTTTGGTCAGGGGGCGATACGGTGCCACCCCTATGTGTTGAAGGAGATGGAGGCGGTGGCCAATCCCGATGCGGCCCGCGGCCTGAATCAGTTTGACAATGCCTTGTTTAGCCACATTGGTTTTACCATTAGCAATATGATGCGCAGCCTGTTTCTGGGTCTTTCCAATGCGCGTCTGACCTCGGCACCTTCCGGGCCGATGAAGCGCTATTATCAGCAGATCTCGCGTATGAGCGCCTGCTTTGCCATGGCAGCGGATCTCTCGCTGTTGGTACTGGGCGGTGACTTGAAGCGCAAGGAGAAGTTGTCCGGTCGGTTGGCGGATGTGTTTAGTCAGCTCTACATAGCCACTGCAGCCTTGAAGCGTTTTGAAGACAGTGGCCGACCTGAAGAGGATATCCCGCTGGTGCAATGGGTGTGTGAGGATGCCCTGTTTACAGTGCAGGAGTCACTGCATGGGCTGATGCGCAACTTCCCCAATACCCCGGTTTCCTGGTTGATGCGTCTGGTGATCTTTCCTCGCGGCCGTTTCTGGTCTGCGCCAAGGGATCACTTGGGTCATAAGCTGGCAGAGTTGCTCATGGCTCCGGGTCTGGCCAGGGACCGTCTCACCGCAGGCGCATTCTTTGGAGGTAGTAATGAAGATCCCTTTGGCGCGATGGAAGATGCGCTGCATAAGGTGGTTGATGCAGCCGCGATCCAAAAACTTCTGCGTCAGGCGGTCAAGGATGGCGAGTTGCCCGCAGCAGCAGAGTTGGAATTGGCCGAGCTGGGATTGGAAAAGGGCCTGATAGATGCGCACCAGGTAGAGCAGTTTAAGGCCGCGGTTGCGGCACGTGACAAGGTGATCCAGGTGGATGACTTTGCCCAAGATTATTGGAAATAAGGAGTAGACGATGGCAGAGCAAGCCGCCAGTCCGACCAAGAAGCGCGCTGCGACAAAGAAAAAAAGCAGTGCCAGCAGTATGCCCAAGATGCGCACTGTGTATATCGTCGATGGTGCGCGGACGCCCAATCTGAAGGCGACGGATCGCCCTGGTCCCTTTAGTGCTTCGGACCTGGCTACACAGGCTGGCCGTAAGCTGCTAGCGAGAATGCCGTTTGCTTCGGAGCAGCTGGATGAGGTGATCCTGGGTTGTGTGATGCCGAGCCCTGATGAGGTGAATATTGCCCGTATTGTGGCCCTGCGTCTTGGCTGCGGGGACAAGGTGCCGGCCTTTACTGTGCAACGTAACTGCGCCTCTGGTATGCAGGCGGTAGATACGGCGGCGCGAAACATCGCCATGGGGCGTTCTGAGCTGGTGTTGGCCGGTGGTACAGAGGCCATGAGTCACGGACCTATCCTGCTGGACCAGGCCATGGTCATCTGGTTAGGGCAGTGGGCCAAGGCTAGGTCATTCACGGCCAGGTTGAAGGCGCTATCGCAACTGCGACCCCGACACTTCAAGATTATTATCGGCCTCTTGCGTGGTCTCTCAGACCCCATCGTCGGTCTCTCTATGGGGCAAACCACGGAGAATCTGGCCTACCGTTTTGGTATTAGCCGCGAAGAGATGGATGCCTACGCCTTGATGAGTCATCAACGCCTGGCGGCGGCTCAGGATGGTGGTCATATTACTGAGCTGGAGACGGTTTACGATCATGATGGCCGATTCTACGACTTCGATAATGGCCTGCGCCGGGACGGTGACATGGCCAAGCTGGGCAAGCTACGGCCTGTATTCGATCGCCCCTACGGCCTGGTGACGGCGGGCAATAGTGCGCAGATCACCGATGGTGCGGCCTGGCTGGTGCTGGCCAGTGAAGAGGCGGTGAAAAAATATGCTCTACCGGTACTGGGGCGACTTGTGGACAGCGAGTGGGCGGGGCTGGACCCTGCACAAATGGGACTGGGCCCGGTGCACGCGATGACGCCACTGATGAAACGTAACAAGTTGGCGCTGGATGATGTGGATTACTTCGAGATCAATGAGGCCTTTGCTGGCCAGGTTCTGGCCAATCAACGCGCCTGGAATGAAGCGCAATACTGCAAACAAGAGCTGGGACTGTCGAAGCCGATGGGTGAAGTAGATACGGACCGTCTTAATATCGATGGTGGCGGGGTCTCTCTGGGACACCCTGTGGGTGCGAGCGGCGCACGTATCATTTTACATCTACTACATATCCTGCAACGCAAGGATGCCAAACGCGGCATTGCCAGCCTTTGTATAGGTGGTGGCCAGGGTGGTGCGGTACTGGTGGAAAGAGGGATGGAGTAGGCGATGACAAAAACATATAACAACTGGCAACTGGAGCTCGATCAGGATCGTATTGCCTGGGCTTATCTGGATTGCGCGGACAGTTCTGCCAATACCCTCTCCCATGCGGTGGTGGACGAGTTGAATGCGATCCTCGATGAACTGGGCGCTGAATCTATTCGCGGTCTGGTGATCGCTTCGGCGAAAAAGAGTGGTTTTATCTTTGGTGCCGACGTCAAGGAGTTCACCAGCCTGACGGATCCCAATATGGCCTTTGAGCTGATTCGTCGTGGCCAGGCGGTGATGGATCGTATCGAGATGATGAATTGTCCTACCGTGGCGATGATCCATGGTATGTGTCTGGGTGGTGGACTGGAGCTGGCCCTGGCCAGTCGGCCACTGTCTG
>Ga0224506_10003194_pt1 | contig 10932 bp, 8 predicted proteins | sample SF_Jan12_sed_USG_2_FD_169108 | JGI IMG/M metagenome (GOLD analysis project Ga0224506, IMG submission 169108) | Sediment microbial communities from San Francisco Bay, California, United States - SF_Jan12_sed_USGS_8_1 | ecosystem: Environmental > Aquatic > Marine > Sediment | place: USA...
CCAAAACATAAAATTTAACCAAACTAAACACGAGAATGTCGTTAATAAAATCATTGAAGTTCAAAATATCAGTAATCTTAGTGAACACGAAAAATTTGAATTCATAGAAGAATATTATGAGATGATTGATTCATCCTCTCATTATCAAAATCTAATTTTAAAACTAGCATTAAATAAGAGTTCTGAGAATGTGACTGAAATTTTATTATCACGATTATTTGCACGATTAAATATCACAAATGAAAATAATAAATTTAGTTTTATTCAACAGATGAATAAATTATTAGAATTAGAACCGAATTGTAGAGAAAAATTACAAAAATCAATTTACATAAAAATTCTTGATGGGATATTATTAAAGAAAGATGAATTTCAAAACAAAATTACATCAACTACAGAGTTACTCCAATTCATTTCAGTAATTAATAGTATAGGAATTATATTCTCCTCTCATGATTTTCTTGAAACAATTGAAACATACCCAGTATTATACAATAAAATCATTGACCCCAAACAAAAAAAAATTGATCGATCAGCAGTAATTGAACAAATTAATGAAATTATTCTTCCTTATTTTGATAAAAAGCAACTCGCCAAAAGTAAATTGTTTACAGATGATACTATTACTTCAATTAAATCAAGTCATGAATCCATTAGACAAATGGATTTAATCGAAAAATCAATTAATAATCGAGGCAGACATGATAGAGATTATAAATTAGCAATTATGATAAAGAATACAAAAAATTACGAATGTGAATCATGTGGGTCTAAAAAAAGTAGTGAAACTATAATAACCGTGAGTCATATGATTCCGCTCTATTTTGGTGTGGAATTTGGAGGTGTGGATAAATCATATAATATGGAAGTATTATGTTTGTTTTGTCATAAAAATTATGAGAGAAAATTTGATGAAGAATTAGCAACAAATACTAGAATTCATACTAAAGATGATTTATTTCAATATTTAAAACAAAAGTTCCCCAAGAATGAATTTTTAATGCATAGAACTAACTATACACCAATTATACCAACAGAACGATCATCAATAACAACAAACATACCCACACCAGAAGAATCAATTTCAGAGCAAATTAAAATCTATCTGAAGAAATTAATTTATCAGTTAAAATTTAGTAATCAATATAAATTAAATACGCAAAAATTATCGAATGATCAAATTATAGAACTTAAAGACAAATTGGAATTTCTCTTAGATAATAAGGATACAACCATGGAAATTAGTTTGATGAAAGCAATAATATACCTCTCTTATAGTTTAGAATTATTCTCAATCACAGAATTTTATATAGATCAGATATTATCCATCGAAAATGATTTTGATATAATTATGTTTAAAGCAAAATGCTTGTTTAAGAAAAAACAGTACAATGAAGTTTTAAATTTAACGAATAAGATATTAAAACACAGGAATAAACATTATGAGGCTTTTTATTTACAAGCAGAAACACATCTCATATTAAAGGATCTAGAAAATGCAAGAAAAAACTGGAAAGCAACTCTAAAATTTGCACCTGCAAACTGGGATAAGAGAAAACAAGTATCAGATAAATTAACAAAATCTAGAGAGGAGAAGAAAAAGAAAAACTTGAAGAAAAAAACAAAATCAATACAAACAGGGTCACTTTCAATTAAATGCTTCAACTGCAATAACACATTCATAACTCAGTCCAATTTTAACAAACACAATGATAATTGTCAACGAACGGATCGATATAAAATACATTCAGAATCATAGTGCAAGGATGGAAGTGTGTAACAATCGAATCATTAAATGATCCAATATTACTTGATGGAAAGATGGGAGGTGGGAGTGTGATTAGAGTTGGAGTACCATTAGCTCTATCACAAAAAAGACCGATTAAAATAGTGAATGTTAGAATAAATAGACCTAGAGTAGGACTACAAGTACAACATATTGCAGGTTTAAGCATGCTATCTAAATTAACGGGATGTAGATTAAATGGGGTTGAAATTGGCTCTACAGATATTATTGTTGAACCAAATCGATCAGTATATACCAATAGTTTACCTAAGATCCAAATTCCTTCTTCAGCAGCAGTATCGCTTGTTGTTCAAACATTGACTAATTTTGTTATTGCCAGTAAGAATCCCATGGGATTTGAGTTTTCAGGAGGGGGAAGCCACGTAAACTTCAGTCCGAATTTTGATATTCTAATAAACGTAAATATCCCATTATTCAAATTATTTGGTTTAAATCTATCAGTGCAACTACTCAAGCCAGGTTTTTATCCAAAAGGAGCTTCTCTTGGAAAAATATATGCAAAACAACTAGAACACAAATTAGTAAATATTGAAAAGGGGGATCAACAGGAGCTTCAACTAATTAGTGTTGCTTCAACTCAATCACAACTAACTAAAGTTGCTGAAAAACAAATTGATGGATTCAAATCAATCATCCCTGATGTGACCAATCAATTTGCAGGTTATGCAAATTCAGTATCCAATGGATCTTCTCTGAGTGCAATTATCAAATCGAATAATGGATCAATTAAGGGTATTGCTAGAATAGGAGATGATAGGATCAATCCATTTGAATTAGGTAGAAGAACTGCAAAGGCAACATTGAGGGAACTCAATCAGCTAGGTGGTGTGGACGAACAAATTGCAGATCAACTACTGGTTTCACTAGCATTTGCACCAAAAGGATCAAGTTATACCTTTGAAAATATATTCCCACATGTTAAAACCAATTACAATGTGATCTCTCAAATATTAGGCCAAGTATTAGAAATTACCAAAGAAGATGGATATTATAAAGTTTCCAAGATTTAAATATTTGCTTAATTTTATCCTTCAGATCTCATATAGTCATTCAATATTGATTGATATTGAGAAATATCCTGAACAGGTTTATCTTCACGAATATGTAAGAATCTAGCATTTCGAAGGCTAAATACATCATCTTTTCTCACAATTCCTAAGCTATCAATGGATATAACTATATCAGGAATAATTTCAAATCCTAGATTTTTTCCAGATTGTGTATATCTACTATTATTATCGATTCCTTCCTGCAAATCAATAAATTTGTCTGTTTGTTTTAATAATCCGCGTTCTACAATTAATTCTGCTAATCTCAATCCTGCAACTGCACTTATCCCTCGAATCATCCCTAAATTTCGGAATTCTTCCTTATCTAATGCTGCATATCTAAATCCCCAAACACGAATACTATTTAAATCCTGAATTGGGATAATACCTGTAATTGTAACATCAATCTCTTCTTTTGGTTTCAATTTCTGCCAAGATGGGTCTCTCTTCCCCATATAATACAAACTATCAGGGAGTTTTAGTATGGCACCTTCAAATCCTACATTAATATATTGATAATAAATACTTAATAAATCAGATTTATTAAAAACCTTAGTCGTTTCAACTTCTCTAATTTCAAATCCAATAGGAAGTCTCTTGGACTTTATATTCTTAATAATACGATTACGAATTGTCTTTCTATTTTCATATGGTAAATTTATTAACTCAACACCATTTAAATAAATAATGTCAAAAACAATATAAACCAAAGTATAATCACTGATTCCCTTATTAATAGAATCATGGAGCTCATATACATTTAAAAATTCAGGTCCATCCTCACTCCATCTAAATGCAGTCATTTCACCATCAATAATAACTGAAAACTCAGAAATTAAATTTGATAATTCATAAATTGATGGAAATTTATACATATAACTTTTCCTTCTTCTCGAATAACACTTAACAGAATTACCTAATTTATGTATAATCAACCTTATTCCATCATATTTTGCCTCTGCATATATTGGGAACTGATATTTCTTTTGCCATTTCGCTGCTAACATGGGTTTGAATGTTCTAAAGGGAATTAAACGGCTGAACTCATCAATAGATCCATTTTTTTCAACTAGCTTTGCGATATCAATCATACTATGCATAGAAACCGTTTTTTCCAACAAAGACCTTTCTATATTATATATTCGAGAAAATACCCTAATTAAGCTTGTATTTCGTGAAATAAAATCGTGAAACTTGTTGATTTGTGAAGCGAGAAAATATATCTCTATTTTTCCCATCCTTGCTAATAAAGAGGTGAAAACCATTAGTTTTAATCTGATTCGATTATCATTTGCCAAAAATTTTCCAACAACCATCAACTCCGCAACTGTTAAATCACCTCTCTCTTTATTAATAAATGAGGCTACTGAAAGTGCCCAAATTCCATCATATTTTTTTAACCTACGATATTCAATTTCATCCTTTGTGGCATTGATATTTAAGATTCCAATGCATTTTTCAAATCTTATTTTACCAATTCCACACGAATTAAAGTTAGTTTCTTCTTCAAGCAATGATATCTTAGTTGATAAATTTAATCCATTTTCTAATTGTAGAAACCATTCTAATCTACGATCTACATTTCTTATATTTGGATAATGAATTCGATAAAAACGATAAAATAAATATGATTTATTTTTATATGGTATTAAAATATCTCTACAGATGGCATAGTAACTAACAGAGGATAGTTCATCTAATTTCATTGGGTAATTTGATCGAATTGATTCGATAATAATGTAGGTCAAATGCAATGGTTGTTGATATGTATTAGATAATTCATAATAGAATTCATCAGTTAATTCGGAAAATTGTAGTTGTAATTTAATTTCATCAACAATTCGAAACCATTGTTCATTTGTTTCTACGGGATTAGTTTGTCGAGTTAATATTATTATGTCTTATCCCTCCCAAAAATTCGGGGATAATCGCTCTCTCTCTGCTTGAAACTCCGATGCTCGAATCAACCCGTCTTGAATATGATCTATTCTAATAGGTACAGAAATTGTATTACAAACCTTTGACCTTGCACTTACCAGCATAATAGAATTACGATATTCAGAGCCCCATATATCCGCTTCAGCTTTAGAAGTCATATTTTTTTCATAAATATGAATTGCTACCTCACTAGAGTGGAAGAGGGCTTCACCTCCCTGTGGAATACCTGAATCTTTAACCTGCCCAATTACAATACAAGTAATTCCCTGTTCATGATTATATGTTTTCAGCGCATTCAAATTATCTACAGTATTGAGTTTAGATGGATCTAGCATATTAATAGAGTCAATTATGGTTAATTTACAACCTAAATCTTCCACTAGATATCGATAATCCCTGATAAATTCAGCCCAAGTCTTCCCTAAATGATATTGATTTGGCAAAATATAATAACGATCATCATATTGTGCTCGAAATTCATCTTCTGATAAACCTGTTAGATTTATACCCAAACTTAAAAAACGAGAAAATAAATCATTTCTACCAGAACTATTGCTATCATAAAATCCCTCCTCAGCAACTACATATGCGGTTCTAATATCTTGCGAAACTGCATTGATTACCATTTCCAAAGCAGATCTTGTTTTTCCAGAATATGCTGGTCCAGTAAGTGTAATTGTACATCCCATTGGTAAACCATTCATTGAGCTGCTATCATTTTTCAAAAAGAGTTTTCCAAAAAAAGGATGGATTTTTATAGATTCTTGAACTGTAATTCCTCTATGTATTGTTTTTGGTAGGATAATATCATGATCTACTGCATCTGGTTCCTGAATCTCTTGAACTTGAAATGGTGTAGAAGAAGCCCACTGCTGTGGTGAAACTCCAACATTCATCATATTTTGGAATGTTGTCATCATTTGCGATAATAACTTTATAGGATCTGATTGCTCTTGATTAGTAAAAGGTGATGATGTCGGAAATGGTTCTTCATCTTCTATAGGAGGTCTGTTTAGACTGACTTCGTTAGGTAATTCATCATCACTAAATGATGCCCTTTTCTTTTTTGACATACATAGAAATATACAACATAATTATTTTTATCTTTTGTAAAGAGAATTTTTTTGAAACAAGTTTAATTAAAATAATAAATTTTTATAATAATTTTCTGATTTATCGAATTTTAAAAGAAAACAATATCTAAATTAAATTCTTAATTTTGGCAATTGGATGGTATAAATATGAAAATAAGTAAAAATCAAACTATATTATTCTAAACCAAAATTTATATAATACAAAAGATATAATGTAATCAATCAATTATTGAAGTGAATTTATACCTCATTTAAATACTTGATTAGTAAAATCATTATTGGTTATAGTACGTGAATGACATGAATGCAATAAATCAATCATCTGTAAGAGATGAAAGCAGGATAATTCTTGATTTTGCGTTATATGATACTGATGAGGATATACGTTGGGCTTTTATCAATGATATTTCTGATTATACTCAACTGAAACAGATAATTCTACAAGAAACAAATTATGAAAATCAATTATTAGCTCTAGAAAAAATAGATAATACCAAGGATTTAATTGAATTGTCAATAAATATAGTAGAACCGAGAATAAAACAAAAAATCATAGAAAAATTAAATGCTTCTAATTAATGGTATCGTGTAGATGCAGTTTTTACCTGTTTCAGGGTCAATGGGAATCCATGAATTTGATTAAGAAAAATACGTAAAGGAAGGATGAAAGATTCCATATCCAAATTGGAGGTTTCATAAATATTTATTTCTGAACTATCAATCCATCTTGTAATTGAATCCATTCCGACATAAATTCCTTTATGTTCTAAATCTTTTTTATTTATGAAAATTAATACTGGAATTTCAGTATTATTCTTACCCTCTAATTTTTTAACCATATCCAAGTATACTGAAATCCTCTCGACACTTTGTATATTTGTTCCATCTGAAAAAATAATAACACCATCAGCCCCATCTAATGAAATATCAGTCATAAAATCAAATCTCTCCTGTCCAGCATTATCAATAATTAAAGTTGGATATATAGCATCTATGTCTTCCTCATCAATTGGTAATTCATTACTTGTTAAGGGAAAATAATGAAAATAATTAGTTTTAGTAACTACAAATAACATTAATTTTACATTAAAGCTTATTGTAGTTGTGGAATTTTGGTAGATATTTTTATCAATTGTAGTAAAAGTGTTTTCAAGAATAGACTCTTCGAGTTTTACTTTCCTTTGCACCTCTCCACCAAGAAAATCATTTCCTGCAGAAATAAGATTTTTAAAAAATGTCGTTTTGCCTGAACCCGTTGTACCTAGAATTACTACTTTCCTGAGAAATTTTGCCATATTATTCTAGATATTATACAAACATTATTTATAATTTATTCTATAAATGATTTTTGGATTACTACAAATCTTGAATTAATTTTAATCATTTAAATATAGTATATACGTGTTGCAGATACCCCATATTTATTTAATTCAGCAACTTTGACTATAACATAATAAGCTTCCATTGGTGATGTTATATTTTCCAAATCCAATCCGGTTTTTTTCAATTCAGTAATTACTGTATTTATGTGGCAAAAGTTATTCTCAAAACTTTTATTGATTGCATAAAGTATCTGAGCATGGTGTTCTTTGATTATTTCATTTTCTTCTTCAATTTCTTCTGCTACAGTTGAAATTGCGGGTTGATCTAATTCGATTGCTGATTCATCAAGATTGACTGGTTCTTGTTCCATATCTTCAGTTTCTTCTTCATCAAAAAATTCTAATGGAAAATCTATCAAATCATCAATGGATATTGAACTTTCTTGGTCTTGGGCTAATTGTATTTCACTACTTCTCTCCATTAGCACTGCCTTACTGGTAATATCAAATATATCTATACCTATTTTTTCTAAAAGGAAAATAACATTACTAATTGACCACTCAAAGGATAGATCATCTTTAAAATATAACAAAGATAGGTAGCCAAGATTTAGATCAGACAAATTATTATGACTATGTATTCGATGGATAATATTACTTTCTAATTTTAAAATAGACTCATCAAATGGATTATTTGTAATCAAAATCAAATAATCAATCATCCCAAGTTTAATTAATGAAATTACCTTTTGTAATTTCTTCTTCTTCAATCTGCTTTTCTTTGGATTGAAATCAAATTCAACAGCGATCCTTCTATTATCCCGTAACTCTTGACCTACTTCAAAGTATAGATGAGGAGTAATCCCTGAATTTCCCAGATTAGGATTAGTACTTATATTTTTCAAATTTTTGGTTGATTTATTTATTTCATTCAACATGAGATGAAAATTATCTTTCAACCGATTTATTCTGTCTTTATATTTAATATCATCACTAAAAAACTTATTTTTAAATACTACTGCTTCATTGTAGGATAAATCAGGTAAGGAGGAATTTTTAAAAATAGTGTATGCATTGAAAATATCATTTACATATAATATTTCTTGATTTGTTCGCATCTCATCTATGGCTTGATTGAGTTTTTTTAGTATTTGATACAGGTTTTTATTGGTTAACATATACAAATAATGTATTGTTTCATCGGTAAAGGGATATAAAGGATGTAAGCTAGGGGTGGCAAGTCCATTTGTCCTCCAATAACTACTCAAATAATGTTGAATCACTGTTAATATTTCCTCAATAGGTAATGGTTGAAGAAAAATATTATTACCAAATGTCCAGTCATTTATTTGTTTAATCATATCTTCCTCTAATTGGTCTTCAATCAGTGTAAAAAGAGCCGTAGTACCAGATATGACAAAAAATAGTGAATTTATCGTTTTTAAATTTAATAAAATGGTAAATAATCGTTTAAAATTATCCTTGATATTTTTTATTGATGTTTCAACATCGTCAATAATGAATAGAATCTGTGTATTAGGTGAAATCCAATCAAAAATTTTAAGCAGGTCATTGAATGCCTTTCTACATTCTTTCTCATGGGTAATATCAAAATCTTGGAATCGTTTTTGTCCCTTTAATCCTCGAATGGCATTGAATGTTTCTGGGTTTTGAAATCCGGAATATAACAATGCAGAGAATAAATCAAAATTATTTATAGGCAATTGGCTGGATATTTTATGATAATTCGATTCAAAAAAATTCCAAAACTTAACTAAAAAATTAAGATTATCCATCACCTGATGAATTTTATGTGGATTTATAACAGCTTCCTCATATAATGAATTTTGAATTCCTAATTTATTCAATTGATTACTAAATGTACTCTTTTCAGTGATATTCTCAATTGTTTGGAGTATTTTTATACATATATTATACCCTAACCATTTAATTATTTCATTTTCAAGCATCTTATCAATTACAATTGAATAAAAATCCTTGAATGTAAATTCATATTGAAAATGAAGCGGATCTATTGGTATAGTTATGAATATTTCATTTTTTGTAAAATCAAGGGAATTTATTTTTTTACGAATGAACTCTCTCAATAATCCTGTTTTACCAGTACCATTAATACCCTGTAAAAAACATAATCCCGACAGGTGATTCTTGGTAATATCTGATGAAATTCTTTCTAATAATTTGATTTCCTTATTTCTACTGACAAAAATACTATTTGTAAAACCCTCTCCAATTGGAAATAAATCTTTACCATCAATCAACAATTTATCATATTTTGTCTTTCCTGGAAAGTCAATTGTGATAAAGGTCATAACTACCCACCTTTGAATTAATGCTGTGATTTATCATTTAATTACGTATGTATTTTTTATTGCTAAATATCCAAAATCAATGAAATTAATTGTAAAAACCTTATACAATCAAGGTAGTAATGTAATCTATTATTTCTTGACAATTAATTTATTTAATCCCAAATAAATATAACAGAATATTGCAAACAATATGTTTAATGCAATACCCATAGTAAAAAATCCCCGATAACCATTTTCCTTAATACTCAGAAAACCGTATATTGGATCTTTTGTTACAAGTTGATAAATTAACGCAAATCCTAAATAACAAAGTGGATAAGCAAGTGATTTAAGTGGAAATGATTTAGCATAACTCTTTCTTTCAGTTATTAACCAGTCTAAAATGAAATAAATCGGGATAATATAATGGTTAATGATCGATGAATATTCGTGAATATCAGAGGAGTATGATGCAGTAGCAGATAATAAAATATGGAAGGCAATCCAAGTGAGGGTGATGAATGAAGTAACAGCTCCTTTGATAAATCCATATAACTTATCCATCTTTTCTGAATTTCCACCATCTAATCCATCTTTATACAGAATACTTAGTGTTAACCAAGTCGCGACAAACAAATTAGTTTGAATAGTAAAGAATTTCAGTGGTTCTAAAATCAACTCACCGATATCTATTGCCACGATAAATCGAAATATTATACCGGTCCAGCTTATAATGACAAAAAACAATCTGAAATAGAATATTTTTCCTCTTAAAGTATCTACAAAGCTCATTAATTTCTATTTAAATTCATTCTTTATAAATATTTATTGTTTATTGAAATTCAACCAGCCTTTTTTACACTACAATATTGACTGCTTAAAACATGAATGAAATTATACGTACACTAAGTTTAATTGTTAGTATGCTGGCAATAAGTACTTTGTATACTGAAATATTAATATCCACTGAACTAGTAAAAGATCTATGAATCATTACTAACAGGACTAGGTCACCACCTATCAATTAAGAAAGGACGACTGAAGGCTCAAAAATCATCATTACGATGATCAGTGAGAAGTCCTATTCTCCATGGGAGAAACGTTATTCAACAAGGTAATTTACATGATTATTTTGCGAGTGATCTAATAATGGAAAAAAACACGGAAAAACCGTTTTCAATGAGGTCTAATGGGCAGAGAAGCGGACAGAAGCCTCATAATGAAGTCTTTGCTAATTCTTATGACAAAATCATAAGGAAATTAGGTGACGATAGGCAGAGAACTGGCTGAACGTGTAGTATGTAAGTACAAAATATTTGTACCTACAAAAAAGATCATCAAGCGGACTAATTGAAAGCTATGTAATTAATATCCAGAGATAGAGAGAATTAGATAGATAATGAAATTGCT
>Ga0224506_10003195_pt1 | contig 10929 bp, 12 predicted proteins | sample SF_Jan12_sed_USG_2_FD_169108 | JGI IMG/M metagenome (GOLD analysis project Ga0224506, IMG submission 169108) | Sediment microbial communities from San Francisco Bay, California, United States - SF_Jan12_sed_USGS_8_1 | ecosystem: Environmental > Aquatic > Marine > Sediment | place: USA...
CATCGATCTTTGCATCCGTCTCGGAAAACTTCAAGCCGTCATTAACCCAGAAAAGCCTTTGTGTGAGAAGGGTTCCTGATTCTCCTGCCTTTGCGGTTATAAGAAGGGCGACTTCTGCTTTCAGTCTTTTTGCCTCTTCAATAACCTTTGATGAGTTATCTGTCTCGATAGCTGTATCAATCAAATGAAATCTTCCTGTTTCCTTGAGCACTCTGTAATGTGAGTCAGCTAAATACCAGTCAATATCTTTTGACTGGCAGAAGAGCATGCTCACTTTCGACTCTGATATTCTTATTTTATCTCCTTCTTTTGCATCACCTGTAATAATATACCCTGTTGACCGGTCAAGGCCTGCTTCTTTTACCTCAAGCCTCCCGATGGAGGACTCTAATTTTCCTAACGGCTCTTTTGTCACGGGATGTATAAAGGGAATCCCTTCTCTCAGTATAGTGAACCGCATGCCGGTCTTCACAGAGTCCTTTGTACCGAGATTAAAAACAACTTTTTTGCCTTCAACCATTATAATTTTCCCTGTCATGGGTTTGAAATATGAAGTTGCTTCATCACGCATTTTGTGAAGTGGTGCCTCATCAGCATATAAACCGAAAAGAAAAGTAAGAAGAAAGAAATTGGAAATAAGAAATGAAAAATAAAATAAAACCTTAATCTTCCTCCGTTTGACCTCTGTACTTTGACTCTTCATTTCTGAGTCCTGATTTCTCATTTCTATTTTCTGCCTCATATCGTCTCCTTTCACCTATATTCTGCTGACTCTACGAGTTACGGGAAAATTCTACAGTAAACCCTAACCTTTTCTCATCACTAAAATCACATTTTTTCACAAAGAGAAATGCCGTCCCTTGATAAATTCTCTCCACACCCTTTTCTGACAGGGATATAGTCTCGACAGGATAGTACCAGAGATCTATCTCTTCGTCAAAATTATACCCAACCCTGAGATTTAAAAACTCATCTTTAATAGAAAACTCTTTAATCCCTTTGTGAGTTCTTTTGTCTCTTATTGGAAATTTTTTATCATTCACATTAATTGAGGGGTATGGAGATCCGAAAAAAGAGATATTAAACTCCACAGAAAACAGTTCTGAAAACATTCCATTAATCTGATAATCAACACACAGTTTCAAGGGGTCAATAAGCCTCAATGTCTTTTCGACTTTAAGGGAATTGCCACTTACCATGCCGTCTCTTGAAAGAATAATCGTATTTACATTTCCCTTTTTAAGGTTCTTCAATGAGTAAATATTTTCGATGAAGTCGCCGAGTTCTTCATACTCTGAACGCATCAGATCATCAACATCTGTATCAAGTGGCAGAAAATGGTCAAGAAGCGAAGTCCTTCTATAGTTGTCATACACCATATAATCAGCAATATCTGTTTCTTTTACATTGAAATGTTCGTGAATAGTTTTTGTCTCACCTGAATGAGCTGCTGATGCCTGTGTTATCTTTGAATGGTAAGCCTCAGGCCTTCTTGTAAGGATATCAAATATATTAATACCTTCCTTTTTTAAAGACAGCTCTGTCATACTGCCACCTTGCTCTGTTACGGTAAATGTGATATCCCTTGTACTGACAGTGATATCTTTAAACCCGTCACAATCAAAATCAGACTGGTCTATAGTTAATTTTTCATGAAGTATGCCATCGGCTATATACTCTGCTCTCAGAAGATGCCGGTACAGAGATGACCTCAGATGTGGCAGGTATAGTCCTCCAAAGATGCCGTGCCAGTATGCATCATTACATTGCCCCTTCCATAGCTCATGCAATAAATCGTGAGTCATGAGTCGTGAGTCGTGAGTCCCCTTCAATTTTTGAACTTTGAACTTTTGTATTGCGTTCTGTACCTTTTCGCTTATCCGGAACATTCTTTTCTGAATGTGATTTGACTCCGGGTATTTTACAAAAAAGGAGCGCCACATCCCTCCTCTCAAAAGGCTCTTTGCCTTGTCTCCAACTAACCTTTGCATCTCATTTAATACATACTCATAATCCAGTGCATGTTCAGGAGGGAGTACCCACTCACCCATCTCCCTGTATGATGCGGTGGGAAGATATACCCTTCCTATTGGTTGAAATTTCGAGTAATATTCACTAAACGTTGTCGTCTCTATCCAGTCAGAATTTTCTACAAGTGCATCAAAGAACCTCTCAAGCCACCCATCCTCATAGCAATGTTTATAGGTTTCAGGCCACACACCAAACTTTTCTCCGTCATCTGCCATAGTGAGCAGTGGATTTCCGCCCCTCATATATATCTCCCTAAAGTATGAGAGAATTACATCAATGCTCTTGAATGGTAAGTAATATCTTAGTTTCTCGCTTCCGGGAAACACATTCAGCATGTACCCCTCTTCTTCAGTCACATAATATCCTAAAAGGTCACCCTCTTCGAGGCCTGAGAGCTTGAAATGGTAATCATCAACCGGCAAATATTCAATGCCTGCAGTGGAGATATCCTTTGGCATGTGTGGTTCCCATACCCGCTCTGCCAGCCACATTCCCTTTGAAGAATAGCCGAGATGTTTTTTGATATATCCTGAAAGTTCCTTTATCTGTGGCACTCTGTCATGCTCCGGGATAGCAGAGAGTATTGGTTCATAAAACCCACCAGAGAGTATCTCTACTCTCTCTGCACGAACAAGTGCACGGATCATTTCAAAGGCTTCCGGATGTCGTTTTTCAAGCCATGACAGAAGGTTACCTGAGTAATGAAGGACAAACTTTAATGAGGGATACCGGTGAAGAGTTTTGAGAAGAGGCAGGTATGCCTTTCCGTAAGATTCTTCCAATACATGATCGAAATTTCCTACAGGCTGATGATTATGCAACGCAAGAATTAAATAGAGCTTTGGGTTATTAACCAGAAGAAATCCTCCTCAAAATTTATCCAATTAAAAAATTATACCATATCGGTGAAGTTAAAACAGGCGGGTTGACTTATCATACGTAAAGGTAGTGCTATCTCCCCACTGAAAGTCTTTCTATAAGTAAAGGTGGCAGACCTTCTCTTTTCATCTTATTTTGTACAGCCTCAACATCATAAGGAACTCGTACTATCTCAATATGCTCATCATCTATAATTGCATAGCTTGCCTTTGGGTTGCCATCACGCGGCTGACCGACACTCCCTGCATTTACTATATACCGTCCGTTCTTCAGTATTGAGGCTGACTCTTTATAGGTGACGAGTTCTCCTGACGGAAGCCTCTCTATAATAAACGGTTGATGGCTATGCCCGAGGAAACAGAATTTATTTTCAAAATAATTGAAATTTATTTCTGCATCCCAGAGTGTGGTGAGATAATGCCATGCTTCCGTCTCCTTTGGAGTTGAATGCACAAGGAGAATATCCCCCTTCTTCATATCTTTTTTCACAGGGAATAATTTTAGTGATTTACTATTTTTTTCTGTGAGCACACTCTTTGTCCACAGAATTGCAGCCCTTGCATATGCATTAAAGTATAAGATATCGGTGAGCCCGATTACTCCCCAGTCATGATTACCTGCAAGAAGAATCTTACACCTCTCTGTAAGAAGCTCTACGCATTCGTTCGGATCAGGACCGTATCCGACTGCGTCTCCAAGAAATACTATATCCTTTATCTTCCTTTCATCTATATTATTGAGTACAGCCTCGAGGGCATCCTGGTTTGAGTGAACGTCTGAAAGCACTGCATAGCGCATCAGGACTTCCCCGCATCTTTTGCAAGACGATCGAGAACACCATTTATAAAAGGAGCCGATTCTGCTGAAGAGAATTTTTTTGCGATCTCTATTGCTTCATTTATTGTCACTGCAGATGGGATATCTGTCCTGTAGAGAATCTCGTAAGCAGCGAATCTTAATATATTCCTATCAACTGCAGACATCCTTTTTAATACCCAGTTTTCTGCAGCCTTTCCAATCATTGAATCTATCTCGTTAAGCTTATTCATAGTGCCTCTCACAAGCTCACCTGCAAACTTCTTTACTTCCGTATTCTCTTTTTTGTCATACCAGAATGCGTCGAGGTCTCTGCTATTTAATGTCTCTCCTTTGAAATCAATCTGGAACAGGATCTGCAGAGCATATTCTCTTGCTTTGCGACGCTTCATACAGCAGCAATGAGCAATGAGCCCACCAAGGCAGGAGCAATGAGTTTAATTCTGAGTTCAGAGTTATAAGTTATGAGTTTGACGTTTTTATTTTGCTCGTTACTCGTTGCTCGGTGCTCGTACCTCATAACTTCTTGAGGAGTTGTGCCATTTCGATAGCGGTAATCGCTGCATCCCATCCTTTATTGCCACTCTTCGTACCAGCTCTTTCGACAGCCTGCTCTATGGTATCTGACGTGATGATGCCAAATGCTATAGGTACTCCTGTCTCCATAGATGCTGATGCAATACCTTTTGACACCTCTGCGGCAATATACTCAAAATGCGGCGTTGCACCCCTAATGACTGTCCCGAGACATATTATTGCATTATATGTCCCCTTCAATGCCATTTTTCTGGCAATCATCGGGATCTCAAACGAACCTGGAACTCTAATAATATTTATATCTTCTTCACGAGCGCCGTGTCTTAATATCGCGTCAAGGGCACCGTCGAGCAATTTGCTCGTAATGAAATCGTTAAACCTGCTCACCACTATACCAAACCTTAACCCTTTGGCCTGAAGCTCACCCTCGATAATTTTCATAAAACCCTCCATTCTTAACGCAAATAATTCAAAGAGATAATACCTTTATACATTATTCAATATATGCCCGAGTTTCTTCTTCTTGGTCTCAAGATAGGTGATATTTCTTTCATGTGGCTTTACCTCTATAGGAACTCTTTCCACTACCTTAAGACCATACCCCTCGAGTCCTACAATCTTTTTGGGATTGTTTGTCATGAGTCTCATCTTTCTCACTCCGAGGTTCACCAGTATCTGTGCTCCTATGCCATAGTCTCTGAGGTCAGGCTTGAAACCGAGCTTGATATTTGCTTCAACAGTGTCGAGACCTTTATCCTGAAGCTCGTATGCCTTCAGTTTATTGATCAAACCTATGCCCCTGCCTTCCTGCCTCATGTAGAGGACAACCCCCTTGCCTTCTTTCCCCACCTTCTCCATTGCTCTATGGAGCTGCTCTCCGCAGTCGCATCTCTTTGAACCAAACACATCTCCGGTAAAACACTGGGAATGTACTCTGACCAATACATCATCCTCTGGCTTGATTTCACCCTTCACCAGGGCAATATGGATATTGCTATCTACCTCGTTGGTGAAGGCAATGGCAGTAAACTCACCGCCATACTCGGTAGGAAGTTTTACCGTTGCATACCTTTTTACAAATGACTCTGTCCTCATCCTGTATCTGATAAGGTCCTTTATCGTGACTATCTTTAAATTATGTTTTTTTGCAACCTCCATGAGTTCAGGAACCCTTGCCATTGTGCCATCGTCATTCATTATTTCACAGATAACCCCTGCAGGATAAAATCCTGCAAGTCTTGATAAATCAACAGAGCCTTCTGTCTGGCCTGCCCTTTGAAGCACACCTCCCGGTTTCGCTTTTAGAGGGAATACATGACCGGGCTTTGCAAGGTCTTCCGGTTTTGTCTTAGGATCAATCGCAGTCAGTATTGTTCTTGCTCTGTCTGCTGCTGATATTCCTGTAGTAACTCCTTTTTTTGCCTCTATCGAGACAGTAAAGGCAGTACCAAATAACGAGGTGTTCTCATCGGTCATCATCGGGAGATTCAGATCTTCCACACGCTCTGGCGTGAGTGAAAGACAGATAAGTCCCCTTCCATACTTCGACATAAAATTGATCGCCTCCGGTGTTATCTTCTCCGCCGCCATACAAAGGTCACCCTCATTTTCTCTGTCCTCATCATCAACAAGGATCACCATTTTACCTTTAGTGATATCGTCCAGGGCTTCATCAATTATATCAAATCTATACTTCTCCATATGTGAGTTGTTCGTTATCAGTTGTGAGTTATGAGACTAAAAACTGATAACTAAAAACCTCCTTTCTTATAACTCCGTTCATAGAGCTTACTGCTTACTCCCTACTTTTTACTTCTTAATAAACCCCTCTTCAGTCAGGGTCTTCATCAATTTCGAGTCTTTGTTTTTTTCTTTATTTAAAAATCGTGCAACATACTTTCCAATAATATCTATCTCAATATTCACGGTTTCACCAGGACCTTTAAGTCCTATCGTTGTATTTTTTGCTGTGTGTGGAATAATCACCACGGTAAAGCTATCTTTTAGTATATCAACAACAGTAAGGCTTATTCCATCTAAAGCAACTGACCCTTTCTCAACGAGAAGATGAATGATTTCCCCAGACGCCTCTATCTCAACCTTAAAGGCATCTCCCATATCTATTTTTGACTTAATTCTGCCTATGCCATCCACATGCCCCAGGACAAAATGGCCTCCCAGTTTTGAGTCAGGCCGTAAAGAAGGCTCAAGGTTTACACGGTTGCCAGTTCTCAACTGACCCAGATTTGTAGAACGCAGGGTCTCATCAGAAAGGTCAAATTTCAAAGTATCATTCTTTACATCTACTGCGGTAAGACATACACCATTGATGGAAATACTGTCACCTATTCTCACGTCCTTTATAATCTCTTTTGCCCTGAGAGAAAGGTGGAGGATACCTGTCCTCCTTTCCACTGCAGCGACTTCACCCATTTCTACAATAATTCCGGTAAACAAATCACTCCTTAATGTTTAATGTAAAATGTAATGTGCGATGGTAGAGTCCGAGCAGGTCAACTGTCTCTGTCCATGATGTTTGCACCCGTACCATTTTATCTGTTTTTGTCACCACTAAGTCTTTCTCCTCGATAGGAATGTTAAATTCCTGGGCCCTCTGAAAAATTTGTGCCCTTGTCTTGTCAGTTTCCCCGAGACTGGTCCTTGCAATCTCTTTTGCATCAGATTTAAAAGCGGTATAACGGTAGTATGGCATACCGAATTGAAACCCCGAATATACAAGAAGTGCAAGGATTGCAAACCAAAAAATTGCCTTTTTCAATTTATCAACCTCCCTATCCTGTTAAACCTGAGCCATTTGCTGATGTCCCAGGACCAATAGATAATAAGCGCCTTCCCCCTTATCTCATGTATATCAACGAAGCCCCAGTATCTGCTATCGTAACTCTGGTCGCGATTATCTCCCATGACAAAGACCTTATCTTTCGGTACCTGCAATGGCCCAAAATTGTCTCTTGGATCATTTCCCTTGGGCCTTATCATTTTATCTGCGTGGAATATATACGGTTCTTCAACAACATGTCCGTTCACATACACTATTTTGTCCCTCTCCTCTAATATATCACCTTCGGTACCTATGACCCTTTTTATAAAATCTCTTTTGGGATCTTCGGGATATTTAAAAACTATTATATCCCCTCTCTGAGGTTTTCTTAACACTAAAATCCGATTATCAGAAAAAGGAACCTTGGTCCCATATATGAATTTATTGACGAGCAAATGGTCACCTACAAGAAGTGTGGGAACCATAGACCCGGAAGGAATTTTAAATGCCTGAACTATATACGCTCTTATCAGGAGTGCGAGAAGCAGTGCGGTGATAATCGCTTTTGCATATTCCCATATCTGTCTTTTTCTGTCTTTTTTCATTCAGATACCACCTCTAAAAGAATTATTATGGAAAACAAGCCCTGCTGATCCAATAATTCCTGCGTCATCCCCGAGCAAAGAAGGAACAATTTTTACTTTATCAAAAAGTTCCTTAAATGCCCTTTTTGATGCCTCTTTTATTGCCTCCTGAATATAGATATCCCAAGCCCCTGTGAGGCCACCTGTAAAGATAACTGCATCAGGGCTCATCAGGTTGATGACATTCGCTACCCCAATGCCAAGATATTTCCCTGCATCTCTCAGTATCTCTCTGGAGAGAATATCACCATCAAGTGCTGCTCTGTAAACATACTCGGATGTAATTTTGTAAAAGTTCCCGTTGCAGATTTCGGTTAACGAACTTTCTCTACCTTCTTCAAGAGCAGCTACTACCTTTAATAGTATTGCATTTGCAGATGCATACGACTCGAGACAACCGAAATTACCACAGTGGCACCTGTTCCCATTCGCATTGATGGTCATGTGACCAACCTCAGCTGCAACATTGAGTAGTTTTTTGTCCTGTATTATACCGCCTCCTATGCCTGTGCCAAGAGTAAAAAGAAAAAAGCTCGGGAACTCTTTTCCTGCACCAACCCAGTTTTCTCCAAATGCTGCAGCATTTGCATCATTCTCAATGAATACCGGTACACTGAATCTCTCTTTTATTTCACTTATAAGGTGAAGCCCTTTTATCGCAGGGAGATTCGGTGAGATTAATACATTACCGCCTTCTCTGTCAATAAGGCCTGCGATACCAAGACCAATCCCTGCAATCTCATCAGAGAACAGACTGCTTACTGAACTAAGGATTGAATCAAGTATCTCTTCGGATGTTGGTTCTTTTATCTTTTTAACCACATCTCCATCTCTCGAGACTAACGCCACCCTGAGGTTTGTGCCACCGAGGTCCATACCTATTGCATATTTCTTTTTCACTTTTTTTCTTCTCTGTAAACTTCTATTGCGATTTCAGGGCACATCTGCGCACACATCGCACACCCTGTACACTTATCAAGATGTTCAGGATGTGCAGGGAAATAGCCTTTTCCATTGAATACGTTTTCAATAACGATGACGCCTAACAGGCATGCATCAACACAATAAGTGCAGCCCTTACACATCTCCCTGTCTATGACAATTATACCTTTCATTTACCTTAGTAACACCACAAATAATATAATGAAGATGTTGTGAAAAAATTTATTTATTGATACCTTAATGTACCTCAAACTAATGGTTTTTGAATATTTTAGTGGATATAACAAATAAAAATATTTTCAATAAGCTCATCAAGTTAAATAAATTTTTGAACAATGTCTTCATTATTCTAACTTAGTACTCCCGAGTAATTCACGCGCGTGTTTAAGCGACACCTCTGTTATTCTCCCGCTCAGCATCCGTGCGATCTCATTTTGTCTTTCCTTGCCTGATAGTTCTTTCACTTCAACACATACCCTTCCATCCTTCTGCCTCTTCTCTATTTTAATATGAAAATCCCCAAGAGAGGCGATCTGTGGAAGATGAGTGGTACAGAGAACCTGGTGTTTATTTGATATTGTCTTGAGTTTCTTGCCAACACTTTCAGCAGTTTTACCTCCGATACCTGCATCCACTTCATCAAATATAAGAATGGGTATATTGTCAACATCGGCAAGGATACCCTTCAAAGCAAGCATAACCCTCGAAAGCTCCCCACCTGAAGCGATTTTTACAAGTGGCTTATGAGGCTCTCCAGGGTTTGCTGAAAACATAAACTCCACTCTATCAAACCCGTGGGATGTGAGAGCTTCCTTGCTTATATCTATCCTGAACTCGGCATTACCAAATGCGAGTTCCCTGAGTTCATTTTCAACGAGTCCTTCTATTCTTTTCGCTATCTTTTTTCTTTTTTCTGAGAGGGAAAGTGCCGCATTGAGGAGCATCTCTTCTTTTACGTTACGTTCAGCCTCTATCGAGTCAAGTCTTTCGTCTGAAAGTTCGAGTCCCTTGAGTTCTTTTTCTGCTTCAACCCTGTAGCTGAGGATTGTATCTATCCCCTCGCCGTACTTCCTCTCAAGCCTCTTGATTAATTCAAGCCTTTCTTCGATTTCGGTGAGCTTTTCAGGTTCAATGTTATATTTATCTTTGCATCCTCTTAAGGAGATTACCGCATCTTCAATGAGCGGAAGGGCTGACTCAAGCACATTCAACGTATTCGATATGTTCTGGTCTATAGATGCCATCTCTCTTACTTTTGAGGCTACAGATGAAAACTTTTCCATACATGAGCCTTCAGAGTCATAGAGTGTTGAATAGGCTGCCTCTGTTAATTCATTTAATCTGCTCAGATTCGAGAGGATTTTCTTCTCTTCAATCAACCCCTCTTTCTCGTCTTGTCTCAGAGAGGCTGCGTCTATTTCATGAATCTGAAACCTGAGAAGGTCAAGCCTGTGCGCCCTTTCCTTTACCTTTTGTGTTAACTCATCACTTTCTTTTTTCAGTGCCTGTACTTCATGATAAAGGGATTCCACTGTTCCTATGTCATCGTGATGTCTGCCATATGCGTCGAGAAGGAGTCTATGTGTATCCACAGACATAAGGCTCTGGTGTTCGTGCTGACCGTGAATATCTATAAGAGATTTACCAATCTCGGAAAGGCTCTGGATGTTTGCCATCGTGTCATTTATATACGCCCTGCTCTTCCCCATAAGAGAAATTGATCTCCTCAGTATAAGTTCGTGAGATACATCAATGCCAATGTCAGGAAGGTTGCTGTCTCTCTTTACTTCAAAATAGGCCTGAACAACTGCCTCCTTTTCTCCTGCTCTCACCAGGTCTGATTGTGCCCTGCTCCCAAGTGCGAGGCTCAGGGCATCAATGATTATAGTCTTTCCTGCGCCTGTCTCACCGGTGAGCACATTGAGTCCTGCATCAAATCTGACCCTCAGATCATCAATGATCGCAAGATTCTTAATCCAGAGTTCTTTTAACATTTAAAAGAAATGACCTTCATTAAAAAGCGCATAGAGAATTAATATTTTACAACAAATCCTTTAAGATCACCAATGAATGTTTCCCATTTTACTTCGATATCCGTAACCAGTGAACCAGGTGGACCAGTGGAACATTTTTTAATAGCCTGCTCTATAGTATCCTTTTTACCTTCGAATACAGCCTCAACTCTGCCATCATAGAGATTTCTCACCCAGCCGTTCAGGCCAAGCTTATAAGCAACATCCCTGGTAAATGCCCTGAAAAAGACCCCCTGAACTCTCCCTTCAATGAATAAATGAACTC
>Ga0224506_10003196_pt1 | contig 10928 bp, 3 predicted proteins | sample SF_Jan12_sed_USG_2_FD_169108 | JGI IMG/M metagenome (GOLD analysis project Ga0224506, IMG submission 169108) | Sediment microbial communities from San Francisco Bay, California, United States - SF_Jan12_sed_USGS_8_1 | ecosystem: Environmental > Aquatic > Marine > Sediment | place: USA...
AGTTCATTATACTCAACTAAAAATGAAAAACAAAACTTTGATTTGTGAAACCAGTATTTAGAACCGAAATAAGCCAAAAAATAACCCTTTTTGATTGCTTGTCCAGAGTTCACAATAACGTTCGTTTTGGTGAACTGAAAAAGAGAGGATACAGTCATGAGCTTTCCATATTTATCTTCCTTATTGCCCCTAATGACCCAATTGTTGGGTCTGGGCCACAATAACTGAAATACACTTTTTCGAGGCGTTGTGCCAATATACCATCATAGAACGCATGCAGTAACACCCACTTTAAAATCCACTGTTTATTGTTAACTGACACAATATTAAGACTAATTCACCCCTCCAAAATTTTGCAACAGAGCCCTTATTAAATAAGCACAGTATGGCAGGCAGAAAACAACATTTTATTCCACAGCATTTTCAGAAACCTTTCGCGATTAAAAGCTCCGATGGGAGAATATGGATGTATAGAAAAGGCAAGAAAGAGCCGATTGTGGCATCGATATCAGATACGGCAGCGCAAAGGGATTTTTATTCTAAGCCATCTACCGATGGCACTCCAGTGCTTGACGATCTGATCACAGACTACGAGCAGACACAACATCTGAGAGTTGATGAACTACGAAAACTAGAGATCGGGGACGACATTCCGACCGGAGAGATAGCAGAACTGGTGACCCATCTCGCGATCCGTACATCCCATATCAGAGGCGTGTTCAAAGACGCACTCACATCAACAATAGAGAAAATATTCCAGTTGACTTTATCTGGTGAGATTAACGGCCAGAAGATTAGCTTCCCCAAGCATAGAGTTCCGCCAGCGATTGAAACCTCTTTCGTTGAGGAATTAGAAAAGCTAGACGTGATGGAACAAATACCCTTCACTAGCCATACCCTTGCAAAACTTTTGTATTTTGCATTTCGAGAAAATCCAGATGAGCCACTGGAGTTAGCCAAGATTATGATGGAGTATTTGATCGAAGAACTGACTGATAAATCCGCCAACATTATACACCAATCACACACAAGCGCCTTGACCTCCTCACTTGCACCGGAACTAAGGGTGAAAATGCTTAGTGAACTCAAGTGGACGGTCGTGGCAGGGCCGAAAGGGGGAGCCATCCTGCCAGATTGTACAAGCGTGGCTTTTGACGGTGAGAAGTGGATGGCGCTCATACTGGTCGAAAAGATTAAGGCGCTTGTCCTCCCATTGACCCCAGAACGCATGGCGTTGGGGATATCGGCAGACACTTCCGAGGTTGATCTTTCAGAATTCAACAAATTCGCAGCTCACGCCTCTCACATGTTCTTTCTTTCCTCCAGTCGCAACCTGGAGCTTGAAGACCTCCTTCCAAAACTGGGAGTCCAGGTATTTGCCCAAGTATCAAATATGATAAGCTTGACGATGATGAAAGCTGTTGAAGGCTTTATTTCAAGATCTTCAAGCAGAATGCTGAATGAAAGAGAGTACAATGCCGCACAAATATCCTGGACGACATGCAATACGGCAAATCAGCTCTCGATACCGGTGACGTTCTATGACTTCGAAAATGATACCTTCCTCAGGGCAACTGCTGATGTGCTCACATCAATCATAGCTTCTTTTGCAAAGGATTTCCCTGTGTCCGGGCTTGCCGGTTTTGTCTTTGCGAACGACTACAAATCAGCCTTAAATTCCATTGACAGAGGATTTGACGCTGCGGCGGAGATTTCTCCTATTGAAGACGATAAGCTACTCAGTGTGGGAATGCCACTGATTATTTTAGAAGAAGGTGAAGTCAAAACAAAAGTTGTACTTAGGAGTATCGTGGCTGATGGTCTCTTTTCTGAAGACGAAGAAATACGGTCCGAATTTATTGGGATTATCTGGCATATGCTAGCCAGAGCGGCTCTCACGAGACTTATGACTAAAAAATTTCCGGATCAAACCCCTGATGATGAGTATGAGAAGATGCTCTTCAGCTACACCGATAGTGCATTTGCTGACTACTTTTGTGCGTCGATTTCATGTTTATCTAAGCAAATGCTGGGGCTATACGAAAATCTCGCGCATGAAAGTCTTGTTGCCGTATTGGATCGGATTCCAGTTTTGCACAGGGATTACCAGAGTCACGGTGAAATGGAGCGCCTATTTCCGGAATCAGCCAGTCTCCTGGGAAACTTCCTAATGGTCATGGCCCGTCTGGCTGGAACCATGCAATGTCAGGGCGTAGAGTTAGTAGAGGACGCTAAGCTAGCTTGCCTGCTTAGAGAAAGTGAGCTTTTCAAGTGGTACAAACTGTTCCGTAGTGACTTGGAATCGTTTAAAGTGGGTCTGGAGGCTTGGGTGCAGTTCAAGGAACTACTCTTTGTTAACAGGCATTTTGAGCGGCTAGCCGCTCAGTTTGGCCTGATACCCGAGCCAACAGACCTCTCTGGGGCGGCTTATGTGCACGTTACGCGGTCTCTTTGACTTAGGATCATAATGAATCTGTTATTGGACAGTTTAACTTGCATTTAGGTAACGAAAGAAGGGTGCTGTGCACAACACCCTAATGTCAGTTCACAATAACGCTCGTTTGGGTGAACCCCAACATAAAATTTATGAATAGAAAATATCTCACTCTATCTATTGTTTGCATTTTAACCCTCGTAGTTTGGCGAATGTGGCATATGAAGGCTGAGAATAATTCGTTTTCTCACAAACCAAATCCTGTTTCTAAAGCGGATTCGCCAGAGAGTAAAGCGAGCTCATCTACCGCTCCTAAAAGTGCAAAAAACAAAGAGGATACAAAGACACAGGTAGCAAACTTGCAAACAGCTAATCCTATGTCTGCTGCTACTAGTTCCACTACGAACAACACACTGCTGTTTGCAACACCCAAAGTTGTTAGTGGCAAAAAGATAGACCCTAAAAACCCATATGCACACACTGGTACTGATTCCAAGCCAAAGGGGCATCCTAAAGGACGGATTGGGGTAATTCCAAAGAACTCTTTTCAAAAATTGGCAAATTTTAAAAAGGGTGACCATGTTACCTTTCCTTTGTTTGACTCGCTTGTTGCTGCAGGGAAGATTAATCTTATTCAACCTCAGGAAGATGGGTTAATCTTAATGGGAGGTGAGCTTAACGCCCCAAAGAGAGGCAGTTTTTCCATTGGTGGTAGCGAAGGAAAGCTCGGAGGAATGATTTCTTTTGAAAATGAACCAGTAGCCTATAAAATTTCGACAAAAGAAACAGGAGATGTCGTTATTGAGGAAAAGCTCATTTCAGAGTTGTTGTGTATTGAAGTAGACAGGCAGGGAAAGCTGCTTCCTTATCCAACTTCGGAAAAAATGCCATCAGCTAGATTGAATACAACGACGAACGTAAGCCAACCAACTGCAGCGGTAGCCGCCATCACGGTGCAGGTTCTTGACAGCCTGCCCTCTGCAAGCGCGGTGCTTTACCTCGATTTCGATGGCGAAACGGTCACTGATCCTAACTGGAACAAAGGTTCCACGATTTTTGCTCAGGCTTATAATTTAGATTCAAGCTACATCACTACGGTGTGGGAAATGGTAAGCGAAGACTTTTCGCCATTTAACATCAGTGTAACTACCAATGTAAACCGCTACAACAACGCTCCTTCAGGCCACCGGATGCGCTGCATCATCACGCCGACAGACACAGCTAGTCCAGGCAACGGTGGCGTTGCTTATCTCTACAGTTTTAGAGGGCCTGATGAATACTTTACAGATACCATCCCGTGTTGGGCCTTTAACTCTAGCACGCCTGCAGTAATGGCCATGACAATTAGCCATGAATTCGGGCATACGCTCGGGCTGAGTCACGACGGAAATAGCTACCTAAATTACTATGAGGGACATGGTAGTGGCCTAACAAGCTGGGGGCCTATTATGGGAGCACCCTTCAATAAAACCGTCATCCAGTGGAGCAAGGGAGAATACTATGACGCAGACAATATTGAGGACGACTTGGCTATTATTGCATCTACAAGCGGAGTTGCTAATAAATACGGTGATGTTGTTAATAACCAATTCGGTTACCGTGTGGATGATTACGGAAACACACGCACAAGCGCATTTCTTCTCCAAACAGCAAGCGGAACAGTTAACCAGTCTGGTGTTATCGAAAAAAATACAGATAGTGATTATTTTCGCATAGATATAGGTGCAGGAGAAATTGATATTAGCCTAAGACCCCAGTCAATAACTTCTCCAAATTTGGATACAGAATTGCAACTAGAGGATAGTTCTGGTGGCATTTTGGCAACCTCGAATCCTGATGACGGATTGTCAGCACCAATTAAAAAGACATTATCTGCTGGAACGTATTATTTGCGTGTAAAAGGTGTTGGAATGGGAAATCCGTTATCGACAGGATATACCAACTACGGAAGTATAGGCCGCTATACACTTAAGGGGACTCTGCCTATTTTAGGAAACACCCCCCCGACGATCGTGATGCATCCACGAAGTCAAACAGTATTAGAAGGGGCCTCGGTAGACTTTAACGTTATAGCGGCTGGTACAGAGCCATTTACATATAAATGGCAAAAAAATAACGTGAATATCGCCGGAGCAACTAGTTCTACTTATACCATTCCCCAAGCCAATATTAGCCATGCTGGGGGGTATAGCGTTATTGTTACAAACTCTGTAAACTCAGTGACAAGCAATACCGCTACACTAACTGTAAACCCTCTTCCCGTAGCGCCGACCATTACAACGCACCCACAAAGTCAAACGGTAACGACTGGGGTATCAGTAAGCTTTAGTGTAACAGCAACCGGAACGGCCCCGCTATCATATCAGTGGCTAAAAAATGAGGTCAATATCACCGGAGCAACAGGCTCAACCTATACCATTTCTAACGTTGCCAGCACTCACGCTGGAAACTACCAAGTCATCGTAAGAAATTCTGTAAACTCAGTGACAAGCAATACCGCTACACTAACTGTAAACCCTCTTCCCGTAGCGCCGACCATTACAGCGCACCCACAAAGTCAAACGGTAACGACTGGGGTATCAGTAAGCTTTAGTGTAACAGCAACCGGGACAGCACCGCTGAGTTATCAGTGGCAGAAAAACGGAAACAATATCTCAGGAGCAACAGGCTCAACCTATACCATTTCTAACGTTGCCAACACTCACGCTGGAAACTACCAAGTCGTCGTAAGAAACTCTGTAAACTCAGTGACAAGCAATACCGCCACTTTAATAGTCAATTCTAGCAATAACCCTATTCTTCAGGTTGCTGCTGGAGGTTATTACACTCTTGCGCTTAAAAGGGATGGGACGCTCTGGGCTTGGGGGGCAAATTATGCTGGCCAACTCGGCGATGAAACTTGGGAAGATAAAATTACTCCGATACAGATTGGAACAGAGACAAACTGGACCCTGGTAGCTGCTGGAGCTTCTCACACAGCTGCCTTAAAGAGCGATGGTACCTTATGGGCTTGGGGAGGCAATTGGGCTGGCCAGCTTGGTGATGGAACTTTGGATCACAAAAGCACTCCTGTGCGAGTCGGCACAGAGACAAACTGGGACCAAGTGGCTGCAGGTTGGGGGCATACGCTTGCCATTAAAAAAGATGGTACCTTATGGGCTTGGGGATATAATCGTTATGGCCAACTCGGTGATGGAACTTGGGAAGATAAAATTACTCCGATACAGATTGGCACAGATATAGACTGGAGTCAGGTAGTAGCTGGGAATTTTCACAGTTTAGGGATTAAGAGTGATGGAACACTCTGGGCTTGGGGAAAGAATGATGCTGGCCAACTCGGCAATGGAACTTGGGAAGATAAAATTACTCCGGTAAGGATCGGAACAGAGACGAATTGGATCCAAGTAGCCGCAGGAAATCAGCATTCTAAAGGAATCAAGAGTGATGGATCTCTTTGGACTTGGGGGGTAAATTGGGGACCTCAGTTTGATGATGGAAGTGCAGGGAGAATAAGCAGCCCAATGAGAGTTGGTGCAGAGATAAACTGGAAACAAGTAGCGGCAGGGCCGAATCATACAATCGGAATAAAGAAAGATGGCACTCTTTGGGCTTGGGGAGATAATAATTCTGGTCAGCTAGGTGATGGTACAACTGTAGGTAAAAACGCTCCTGTGCAGATTGGTACAGAGGCAAATTGGATGCAGGTTGCTGCTGGAGACCATCATACTATTGCTTTTAAGAGTGACGGAAAGCTTTTAACATGGGGATATAATATGCAGGGACAACTCGGCAATGGAGTAAAGGCAATCAAAACCACTCCAATACAAATTGGTTCGGAGACAAATTGGGCGAAGGTAGCGACAAGATACTCACATACTATTGCGCTTAAAAACAACGGAACGCTCTGGGCTTGGGGAAATAATCGACAAGGTCAGCTTGGTGATGGAACAATAGTAGATAGGACAATTCCAATAAGGGTTGATACAGCAACGAATTGGAAACAGATTACTGTGGGTTATAACCACACGCTTGCACTTAAGAACGACGGCACCCTTTGGGCTTGGGGGGCAAATTATGCTGGCCAGCTTGGCGACGGAACAGATGTAAACAAAAACACTCCTATACAGGTTGGTACAGAGGCAAATTGGATGCAGGTAATTGCTGGAGGGGAACACACGCTTGCGCTTAAGAACGACGGTACCCTCTGGGCTTGGGGAAAGAATGATGCTGGCCAACTCGGCGATGGAACCTTTGGATGGGAACCAAATATACTCCCTATTCAGGTTGGTACAGAGGCAAATTGGGTGCAGGTGGCTGCGGGATTGTGGCACACAGTTGCAACCAAGAGCGATGGTACCCTCTGGGCTTGGGGAAATAATGAGTATGGCCAACTCGGCGATGGAACTTTTGAAGATAAAGCTAACCCGGTGCGTATAGGAACAGAAACGAATTGGATACAAGTGGCAGCAGGACAGGACCACTCCTTGGGGATCAAGAGTGACGGCACCCTTTGGGCTTGGGGGCGCAATAGTAGCGGGCAGCTCGGTGATGGAACTTGGGAAGACAAAGCTACCCCTGTGCAGGTTGATACGACAATGAGTTGGGCAAGAATTACTGCGGGATTCTGGCATACCCTAGCTACCAAAAAAGATGGTACCCTTTGGGCTTGGGGAAGCAATTGGGCTGGCCAGTTTGGTAATGGGACAAGAACATCTCAGGGTAGCACCTTACAGATTGGAACACTAACTAATTGGGTAGAAATAGCTGCGGGGATAGATCATTCTGTTATGATCAAAAGCGACGGCACTCTCTGGGCATGTGGGTCCAGTTTATATGGCCAGCTTGGGGATGGAATAAAAGGTTACGCAGAGTCGCCACAACTTATTGCTATTGGTGCTCAAGCGATTCCACCAACCATTACAGCACATCCACAAAGCCTGACGGCAAATGTAGGAGCTTTGGCAAGCTTTAGTGTAACAGCAACCGGAACGGCCCCGCTATCATATCAGTGGCTAAAAAATGAGGTCAATATCACCGGAGCAACAGGCTCAACCTATACCATTTCTAACATTGCCAGCACTCACGCTGGAAACTACCGAGTTATAGTCAAAAATTCTGTGGATTCAATAACAAGCAATACAGCAACCTTGACTGTAAATTCCATCATAAAGCCAACCATCACAGCACATCCGGTGAATCTAACAGTGAATGCTGGAACCTCGGCGAGCTTTAGTGTAACAGCAACCGGGACAGCACCGCTATCATATCAATGGCAACGAGACAACGTTAACATCCCTGGACGGACAAGCGCTACTTTATACTTTGATAGAGTTGAGAGCAGCTATGCCGGAACCTATAGCGTAGTGGTTACAAACGCTGCAGGCTCCGTGACAAGTAATCCCGCAACGTTAACCGTAAATAACGGTAGTAAATCGCAGCAAATCACGGGGCAGGGACTTGTTAGTGCACAGGCCGGGCAAGAAGCTGTTTTTTCCTGCAAATATGGAGTGTCAGACAATAATAACGCTTTAATTGGAATTTCTATTCGAGTGCATTATAATTCCAGCCGCATTACTAAACTTGACATTAAGGATGTTTTTACGGGAAATGCAAGCATCTTTCCGGATAGCTTTGATGTTTTAAGCGACACCAACAATTTTGACGGTGACCCGTTGACAGACAAGTATATCATTTTGTCATGGATCAATTTTAATAGTAGCTGGCCAAACACCATATTGCCAGTAGAGCTTTTCAAAATAGGCATTACACTGCCAACAATTGCCAAGGCAGGAGACGAAACCACCATTCATTTTAGCAGTCAGGAAGCGGCTTCGGGCTATACTTTCCAGGCATTTAGCCCAAAAATTCAAGTGCTCAATGGCAGTTTGGATATAGACGGGAATGGTCTGGTAGGTGCATTGACCGATGGGATTTTACTTGAACGCTACTTATTGAATTTTACAGATGCCAATCTGATCAAAAATGCCATAGGGAGCGGAGCAACGCGCACGACAGCAACAGCCATTAAAGCCTACCTTCAAGAGAACCTTCTGAAGATTTATGATATAGATGGGAATGGTCTGGCAGGTGCATTGACTGATGGGATTTTGATGATTCGTTATTTGCTGAATTTTAGTGATGCCAATCTGATTAAAAACGCCATAGGGAGCGGAGCAACACGTACGACAGCAACAGCCATTAAAGCCTATCTTCAACCCCTCATTCCACCGGCATCAACAATAGCAGCTATTTCGAGCAATATCACGGCAGAAAGGACAGCGATTGCCTTAACTCAGGAAATTACTTCTACTCCTGAAGGGATTATAGCGAATCCAGGAGAAAATTTTAAGGTTTATATCAACTACAATACAGGCAATCAAGACAACACACTTGGTGGACTATATATTGGAGTATTTTGGGACTCGAGCAAGTTAGAATACCAAGCCCTAGCAGACATCTCGACAGTCAATGCAAACATACAGGAAGCTGACTCTGCACCTTCAAACGATACAGAAAACTTTGATGGTGATGCAAACACTGATAAAGTGATTTACCTGCGCTGGGTAAACTTCAACGACAGTTGGCCAAACGTGCAGCTTCCAGTAGCTTTATTTTCAATTAATTTTAAAGCACTCGCGCTCACTGATACTACTGCAGTACGCTTTGCAGCAAAAGAAGCCGCTGTTGGTTATCAATTTTGGGCACCTTCACTTGGTATAAAAGTGAGCCCAGCTAAAGCATATGATATTTGGCGCAAAGCAAAATTTGCGGAGGCCGCTATTGATGCAACATACAGCGCCCCAGATATGGACCCTGACAAAGACGGCCTACCAAACCTCTTAGAGTATGCCATCGGAAACGATCCGCTCAGTAGTATGATAAATCTTGATCCTTTAGAGAGTTATACTGAGCTAGTAGGAGAAGAAAACCACATTATTCTTAAATATATGCACCGCAAGGCAGACACATCGCTGGGATATGAAATTCAACGCTCAAGCGACTTAATCAACTGGATTAAAGCAACACCTTTAACGACAGCAACAACGGAACCAGTGGATGCCGATTTTGAGCGCCTGACTTTGCACTTTAAAAAGAGCACTACTCCTGATTTTTATCGTCTAGTAATACAAAATTAGAGGGTGGGTATAAGGACCAGCGGGCGCATTTGAGAGTGGGTAGGCCAGGCAGTCGCCTGCCTGGCCCCCCGTTAGAACCCGCCGTGCCCTATTTAGGCAACGGGCTCAAGACAAAATCATTCACGCGGTTATTAGCTTCAGCCACGCTATCCTCGTCAGTTTTGTGTTCGTGTTCATTGAATAGGGTACTGTGCACATTCGTGCGGAAATGGGCGCTAAGGATTTTTAGAGCGCTACCTTGTTTCTATTGAGGAGATAATCACCGTAGAGGATGATGTTTTCCCAAGAGACGGGGCTGATGTGGCTGAGCAGGTTGAGATCAATATGTTCTGGCAAGTTGTTGGTTTGGATAACCCGATGGATTTCCTTGGCTTGCCAATAGGGGTCTAACTGTGCAAAGGTACCTAATGTCTCATAGGATTTTGAGGTCTGAGTTCGAGCTGAGGGCACCCATTAAGGGGTCAATGGGATATTAAGCAACCTTATGGGTTGGGGTTAATTTGAGGTTTTAGCTTAGTTTTTTGAGCGGCGATATATTTGTATAGGGTTGGTTTGGAGATGCCCATCATTTGGCAAATTTGTGCGATGGTGTGCTCCTTTTGCTCGTAAAGCTTAAGGGCTAATGCTTGTTTATCATTGCTTAATGATTTCGGTCTTCCTCCTAATCGTCCCCTTGCTCGTGCTGCTTGAAGTCCAGCTTGGGTTCTTTCTCTGATCAAATTTTGTTCAAACTCAGCAAGCGCCCCAAAAACATGAAAAATAAGCTTACCAGAGCTTGATGATGTATCCAGCGATTCGTGTAGGCTTTTTAGGGCTATCTCTCGCGATTCCAGTTGAATAACCATTTCGATGAGGTCTTTGAGGGATCGGCTAAGGCGGTCAAGTCTCCATATTACTAAAGTATCTCCTTTTCTAGCATAATCCAGAGCCTCTTTTAATCCAGCTCTCGCAGCCTTTGCTCCGCTTTGGCTGTCTTTGAATATGCACTTACAGTTGGCTTGGGTAAGAGCATCGATTTGAAGATCAAGATTTTGGTCATCGGTTGATATGCGTGCGTAGCCGATTAGCATTCATTACCTCCGTAAGTTAATTTACTCGTTACAAATCAAAGTATGCTAACTTTGATTTGTTTGCCAACTTTTTTTACTGTTTTGGCCTCTGTTTTCCCTTCCTAAAGTTTAGAGATGCAAGAGTAAAGAAAACGGAGGTTTTATTAACTTTAATCAAATATTGGGTAAAACTACATAAAGGGGTCAAAAGTCCCATAGGATTTGAGGAAGCAATAAAGGGGTGCTAGACGAATTTTTGGACATTAATGGCAGTCAAGGTGAGGGGGAAGTTTCTGTTTTAGGAGTTTT
>Ga0224506_10003197_pt1 | contig 10925 bp, 11 predicted proteins | sample SF_Jan12_sed_USG_2_FD_169108 | JGI IMG/M metagenome (GOLD analysis project Ga0224506, IMG submission 169108) | Sediment microbial communities from San Francisco Bay, California, United States - SF_Jan12_sed_USGS_8_1 | ecosystem: Environmental > Aquatic > Marine > Sediment | place: USA...
AGGGGGTGTTATTGTATTTTTGCCAAATATTCTAATACTCTTTCTTTTTATCTCTTTAATGGAGGATACTGGTTATATGGCTCGTGCAGTTTTTATTATGGATAAGCTCATGCATAAAATCGGGCTACATGGAAAATCGTTTATTCCCATGGTCATGGGGTTTGGGTGCAATGTTCCAGCAGTAATGGCAACGCGTACTTTAGGCAATCGAAACGATCGATTATTGACAATGCTCATAAACCCATTTATGTCATGCAGTGCACGTTTACCAGTTTACATACTTATAATAGGTGCATTTTTTCCTGATAATGCAGGTACTATGCTTTTCTCAATGTACTTTATTGGTGTTGTATTAGCAATTATTATGGCATTAGTTTTTAAGAAACTGTTGTTTAATACATCATATACTCCTTTTGTAATGGAATTGCCACCATTTAGAGTGCCTACGCTCAAAACATCATTGAAACACATGTGGTATAAAGGCTCTCAGTATTTAAAAAAGATGGGAGGAGTGATTTTAGTAGCATCAATAATCATTTGGGCATTAGGCTACTACCCAAGAGAAGCAACTTTTTCACAAAATTATGATGCACAGATTGAACAAACTCTAGACGAAAATAAAATTGCAGAAATTAACCTCTTAAAAGAAAACGAACGATTTGAACAATCCTATATTGGAAGAATGGGACAGTTTGTAGAACCTGTAATTAAACCTTTAGGGTTTGATTGGAAAATGGGAGTGAGCCTGTTAACAGGATTTGCAGCAAAAGAAATTGTGGTCAGTACTATGGGAGTACTTTATCAGGCAGATGCTTCTGCAGATGAAACTTCAGGAGTATTGATGAATAAGCTTAAGAATCATCGACTTACTCGTGGTCCTCGAAAAGGAGAAATTGCGTATACCCCTTTAGTCGCTTTGTCTTTTATGCTGTTTGTTTTAATCTATTTCCCATGTGTATCTACCATTGCTGCTATTAACACAGAGTCGGGGGGCAAACGTTGGGCTGTTTTATCAATGGTTTATCCTACTATTCTTGCTTGGGTATTATCATTTGCTGTATTTCAAATAGGTACTTTACTTTTATAGACATGCAAGAAATTCTCACATATATTATTATATCCTATGCATTTGGTTATGTTAGCTATAAAACTTATTTAACTTTTAAGAGAAAACCTGTATGTGAAGAAGAATATCCAACATGTACTGGTTGCCATCTTAAAAAAACCTGCTCTATATCTAAGGTAAGTACAAGTTGCCCAAAAACATGATATAAATCATAAATTTATTTAGACTTTTTATAAATAAGATTTTGATTTTTTGAAAAAGACACCTTACATTTGTTCTATATTTAAAATCAGTCTAAATAAAAATAGATAAGTAATGAAAAAATACTTACTAACCCTATCCATAATATTGTGCGGTTTATCCGTACAGTCTCAGATGACAAGTACTGACAGTACCACCAATGAGCCTTTAAACTCTGTAAATAATATTATTCGTGGTAATAGTGGTAAAGCAATTACACTTGGTACTTATGCACAAATAGATTATAATCAGATATACGAGAGTGATATTTACAATAATGGTAAGTTGGATATTCACCGAATGGTGATTTTTTTAGGATATAAATTCGGAGATAGAACACATTTTGTTACAGAAATTGAATTAGAACATGTTACTGAGGTGTATGTTGAACAAGCTTTTTTGAACTATCAAATATTACCACAATTAAATTTTAGAGCCGGATTAATGTTAATCCCTATGGGTATTATAAATGAATACCATGAACCAACTACTTATAATGGTGTGGAGCGCCCTAATATTGATGGAAAAATAGTTCCTACAACATGGAGAGAGATGGGGGTAGGGTTTGCTGGTAACTTTCCTAGTTATGCCTTAAAGTATCAAGTATATGTAGTAAATGGATTTAATGGTTATAGTAATGGTACAGGAGTGTTAAGGGGTTCCGATGCCTTTAGAAAAGGAAGACAAAAGGCGGCTGAATCATATATGAGTTCACCTAATTTGAGTACTAAAATTGATTATTATGGACTTCCAGGCTTAAAAGTTGGTTTGGCAGGATACTTTGGAAAATCACAATCTGAGTTATTTGATGGTTTGGATAAAAATGACTTTGCAGGAAATTTACAAGCTGACTCTTCAGTTGTGAACCTATCAATGATAGGGCTAGATGCTCGGTATGAGTTAAAGGGGTTCAAGGCTAGAGCACAAGTTATTTCTGCTAATATTGGCAACACCAAGGCTTACAACACTTTTACTGGAAAAGATTTAGGGGCTGAGTTATTTGGATATTATGTAGAAGCCAGTTATGACGTGCTGAGATTATTCAATTTGGATACCAAAAAAGAATTAAATTTATTTACCAGATATGAAGAGTATAACACACATCACAAAGTAACGGATGAATTACAAAAAAACACTGCCTATAGCAGAACTGATATAACAATTGGTTTAGGTTTTAAATTAACACCAGGGTCAGTATTAAAAGCAGATTATCAAATACTTAAAAACGATGATGACACATTAGCAGATATTAATCAATTGAATTTTGGTGTGGGTGTTTGGTTTTAAGTTACTTTTCATTCGATTTAAACAAAAATGGAACAAAATTATTTATATAGCCAATTTTATGCTTTTATAATGATGAAAATCACCCTTTATGAGATTATGCTATAAAGTTAATTAAATTGATGTAACATGAAGAAGCTATTTCTATTATTAAGTATTACAGTAATTTCCTTATCTGCTTTTATTGTTGTTGAAAATCAACTTCCTAAAAGTGCATGGAAAAAAATCAACAAGGAAATTGCAAAGCTATGGCCTGATATAGAGGTAGAAAAAGAGCAAATAAAAGATGATGAATATCAATTATTTAAACTTAATAATGGGGAAAAATTACAAGGCTATATGTTTTTGTCTAAAGCACCAAGTAGATACGATCACTTCGATTATATGCTAATCTACACACCAGAACTCAATATTAAATCAGCACAAATATTGGTGTACAGAGAGAGTTATGGAGGAGAAATAGGAAGTGTACGATGGTTGAAACAATTTATTGGGCTTAATAAACAGAATACTTTTGAGCTAGGTGAGGATATTCAAGGAATAAGTGGTGCCACAGTATCATGTCAGGCAGCAACAAAAGGATTCAAGAAATCAACGATAATCATGAATAAACTCAAAGATGAAGGTGCAATATAATTGTATTTATTACATATCTATTTATTGAATATGATGTTAAATTTAATGTTTGAAATATGAAATGGATAGATGGCATACATGCTTTTCCAAAGCACATTAAACAGTTTATCTTGTTTTTTGTTCTGGCACTTTCATTTGGCTACTTTACTGGGTTCAAATTTATCGTTCGAACTACTAATTTGAACCCATCAGGGTTGGAAGAAAATTATGTTGGTAATGAGGAAAACGAAGAAGCAGAAATATTAAAGTTTAAAAAAGCAGAAGGGGAGCTTATTACAACAATTCATACTCATATACTTTCATTTTCACTCATATTTTTTGCGTTAGGGTTTGTACTCCTTTCTGTCCCTATGTCATTATCATTTAAGAAATTTTTGCTTATTGAACCTTTTATTTCGATAGTCGTAACATTTGGTGGAGTGTGGTTACTTTGGCTTGGGTATTCATGGTTGAAATATATTGTTATGATTTCTGGAATGTTAATTACACTTACTTTTGTATTACAGGTGGCAATGATTATTCGAGGAGTGGCAAGTAAAAATTGATTTATATCGTAAATGAAACTTTTTAATATTCAATAATATATTATTAATTAAAATTATTTCATTAGTTTTATCATAGCTAAAACTGAAGTAGTAAATCATCTTGATAAAGGTATTATAATAATTATAGATTTTTTTAGAGAAAAATATTATATTTGATTTATGAATGCACCTAGTCAGAATTTACGAAAGGCTTTTGGTAGAGTGGTATATGCTGTAGCTAAAATTGATGGTGAGGTACAGCAGGTTGAAATAGATGTGTTTAAAAATGAAATTGCTAAACATGAATGGGCTAAAGAGATTTCGTTGACCTTTGAAGAAGAACGAGCTCTAAATACAGACCCTAATATAGTATTTCTTAAGGCAATGAAGGTGTTTCGTTCAAATGGTCCAAGTGAACACTATCCATTTTTTATCGACTTACTTGAAAAAATTGCAGAAGCACATGATGGAATTGTTGATGAAGAAGAAATAATGTTAAGAAGATTTAAAGAAGGATTACTTACAAATATAAATAAACAATAAAGACGAAAATAAACAAACAGTTAGTATGATTGCTGACTATTACCAAGAATCATATGAATAATAAATAATAATAAACAAATGGAAGGAACAGTTAAATTTTTCAATGTAACCAAAGGATTTGGATTCATTAAACCAACAGACTCAAGTGAAGATGTATTTGTACATTCTTCAGGCCTAATTGACGAAATTCGTGAAAACGATCAAGTAGAATTTGATTTAGAAGAGGGTAAAAAAGGCATGAACGCTGTCAACGTAAAAGTTATGAATTAATAATTATATATAATTCGAGACACTTTTTAATAAGCAAATCCAATAGGATTTGCTTTTTTTATGAACTCAATAAAACCGGGGCTATCCTTGAAAATCATTTTCTAGTAAAATACCCTTCAATAGCTTATTTATCAAGAAAGAAAGTAGAAAAAGGGCTAAAAGTGTCAAAATTAATTATCAAGTACTCTCTAAAACCTATTCTGTAATTTGATAATCTCACTTAATAAATTTTATATGCATTACTCTAAAGTAATGTAGAAGATGATATATACTCATAATAAAAGAACAATTTGAGTCATATATTGAATTTTAATTACATCTTAATTAACCCTACCCGTTATTAAAATACCATACTTATCAAGATAAATCCATATCAATTTGCTACATTTGTCTTTGTTCATTTTTTAAAGATAAAGTTTTGGCTGCATACAGGGTTAAATTTTTATACTAAATCTTATTTTTCCTTAAAATTAAGTATTGAATTACATAAATTATTCCAAATTAATAGCATTTCTATTGCATTAACTCAATTTAAAGAATGAAACAAATATGATGAACCAAGTTTGGAAAAAAGATGTTATCATCCGAGGTTAAAGGAAGAAATTTATTTATATGAAACAATTAAAAATTGTAAAGCAAATTACGAATCGCGAAAGTCAATCTCTTGATAAATATTTGCAAGAAATTGGTAAAGTAGATTTGATAACTGCTGATGAAGAAGTGCGATTGGCTAAAAGAATTCGAGAAGGTGATCAAATTGCCCTTGAAAAATTAACTAAAGCTAATCTGCGGTTTGTTGTATCAGTTGCGAAGCAATATCAAAATAATAGCATGTCGCTAAGTGACCTTATCAATGAGGGAAATGTAGGCCTAATTAAAGCTGCCTCCAGATTTGATGAAACACGAGGATTTAAATTTATTTCTTATGCTGTTTGGTGGATTCGACAGTCCATTATGCAGGCACTGGCTGAGCAATCTCGGATTGTAAGACTTCCACTTAACCGTGTGAGTTCACTCAATAAAATTTCCAGAACATTTTCAGAACTGGAACAAAAATTTGAACGTGATCCTTCTGCCGAAGAATTAGCTGAAGTACTTGATATAGCTACCGATGAAGTGGTACACGATATGAAAATATCGGGTCGACAAATTTCGATGGATGCTCCGTTCGTTTCAGGAGAAGAAAATGGACTTCTTGATGTGTTGGTAAATGATCAGGTTGCTACACCTGATTCAGAATTAATGATGGATTCTCTACGAAGAGAAGTACAAAGAGCACTCTCAACACTTACTCAGCGTGAATCGGATGTTATTGCTTATTATTTCGGTCTTAACGGTGGACATCCAATGACCTTGGAGGAAATAGGCGAAAAATTTAGCCTTACGAGAGAAAGAGTACGCCAAATTAAAGAAAAAGCTACTAGGAGACTTCGTCAAAGTTCAAGAAGTAAAGTATTAAAAACTTACCTAGGATAGAGATTCAATCTAATTTTTTTAGATAAATAAGTCTTCTTTTATTCTATTTATAGATTACTTAAGAAGATTTATTTATTATTAACGAGTATTTACTATTCCATGTTGTTAGCAGAGCCTGTCTGGTGTAGATAGATTTATATAAATACTGTCAGGTTGAACCTACTATTGCAAGTATATAATTTACAAATCTAATGTCAGGTTTCGACAAGCTCAACCTGACATTGGGTTTATTGACTTGCGTAACATATGTTATATAATTAATATGAGTTGGTTGTGATAAATATCATAGATATGCGAGAATCAAAAAAATACTTTTTTTCCTATTAATTTTTTATGAAATTCAGTCAATATCATATTACAGAAGGAATAAAGAAAAGTATTTCTAAACTCGAGTACAAAAAGCCTACTGATATTCAATTTAAGTCTATTCCTCCCATCTTGAAAGGGGAGGACGTATTAGCAATTGCACAGACTGGAACAGGTAAAACTGCTGCTTTTGTAATACCAATATTACACCTTTTACATACTAGAAAAATATTTGGCAGACAAGATGGAGTTAGGTGTTTGGTAATGGCACCAACACATGAGTTAGCTTTACAAATTGAAGCTGTTTTTAATAATCTAGGAAAACACACTAGAGTAAAATCGTTTTGTATTCATGGCGGTGTAGATCAGGCACCTCAAATTATGCAACTTGACAAAGGAGTTGATGTCCTTATTGCTACACCGGGTCGTTTATTTGATTTAGTAAGCCAAGGAGCTCTAATATTAACACGTGTAGAAATTCTGGTGCTGGATGAGGCTGATCATATGCTCGATTTGGGCTTTATTAAGGATATTCGTGATTTAATTCGTCACCTTCCTAAAAAACGACAAACTCTTTTTTTCTCAGCAACTATAAATGACGAAATTAAAACTCTTGCATATTCCTTAGTTACGAAAGCTATCCGTATTCAGATATCGCCTAAAGATCCTGTAGCAAAAAACATTAAACATGCGGTTGCTTTTATTGAGATGGATGATAAACGCTTTTTTTTGGAATACTTAATTAAAAGTAACGATGAGCAAAAAATGTTAATATTTGTTAGAACGAAGGTTCGAGCTGAGCGAGTAAAAAAAGCATTGGAGCGAGTGGATATAGTTACAGACACCATTCATAGTGACAAGTTGCAAAGTGAGAGAGAACTGACTATGAAAAATTTCAGAAAGGGAGATTTGAAAGTGTTAATTGCTACCGATGTAAGTGCAAGAGGAATTGATATTCCCAATGTAGAATATGTCGTAAATTATGATTTGCCTGAAACGTCAGAAAATTATGTTCACAGAGTAGGACGTACAGGAAGAGGAAGTCAAAAAGGGCAAGCTGTTTCGTTTTGTAGTTCGGAAGAAAAGGAAGTATTAGTACAAATTGAAAATAATCTAGGGAAACCAATAGAGCGTTTAGAAATTTCTAAAAATGATTATCAATACACGATTGAAATATCAGCAGAAAAATCAAACGATTGGAAATCCCTTCTGAAAGATGCTGAAGAAGTACCAAACCGTAAAAAGAAGAAGAAAAAATAACCTGTTTGTAGCCTTTGTTTCAGGAGAATATATTTTTTTTTGTGAAAACACATAACTTCGGAAGCCTCAAGTTATGTGTCTTCCACTTCTTTTCTAGTCATAAACACTATTTAGAGTAAACATGTTACTAACTACTCCTTCTTAGACATTGGACCTCTTAAGTGAATAATGAGTCCATTTAAAAAATTTCGTAAAATCTGATCACCTGCTTCAACGTAATTAGAGTGTTCTTCATTTCTAAATAAGTCGCCAAGAGCTCCCTTTGAAATATCGAAATCTACTAATTTCAAAATATCAATAATCTCGTCATTTCTAAGCTTATGCGCTACACGAAGTTTTTTAAGTATATCGTTATTGGAAAGCATTTAAATTATTAGAATATAAAAATTGCTATTTTTCTTTTCTACAAATTAACTTAGGTGCTACACTTATAAAGAAAGAATACCAGGACGAACGCATTTAAAAATTCTTGTGTCATTTTCGGAGTCAATGAACCAAAATAATTGGTTCATTGCTGTAGAAATCTTAACCATATTGTAAATACATGTCGTTTTGGTTAGGGTTTCTCCTTGTTTTTGTTGGCTATTGCCAATAAAACATACGGAATGACTCACTGGAAAGTTAAATACATTTGTCCTCGAAAGAATACATCTGGTTAGCATCTAGAAATATAGTTGCTTAATATTAATCCTCTTCTTTTTTTATTTAGATACAGTTTCAGTTTCTTCAGGTTTAGTATCTTCAGCTACTTCTTCGGATGTAGTTTCTACTTCTTCAGTTGCTTCTTGCTCAATACGACTAACCTGTAACATGAAATGCTTATCAAGAATTAATTCATAGGTAGCCTCCTCCGTTAATTCTATAGATTTTTTAGATTTCTCTAACATAATAAGGAGATCCTGAGCTACTACTGAAGATTTAATATTATTAATTGCCTTACTATTGAAAATTTGTAAAGTGAAAGAATGGCCTCCCTTTTCTTTAGGATTGATATCCTTAAATTCATGTTGAATAAATTGATATTGCTGTGGTTCTTTAGCGGAATCAACCATGAGTTTTAAAATAACTGGACGATATTTGTTCCAAAAAAAGGTATATAAATGATAATTGATTGGATAGTTAGCCATATATAGGATGTTGCAGTATTAGTGAATTTGGTAGTTCAATTATTTAGACATTTCTGATTTTTTAAAAAATATACTTCCATGACTTTTCGAATTTATAAGAACTGAAAATCTCCTTTTTAGTATTATTATTTGGTTCTCATCAACTTCATAGTATATCTATTCTTCAAAGGTAGTCTAATTATATGATATACAGAGATTTCATCACCACTATTGCAGAAAATAATGTGAGTTGGGGAAGCAAATAGTGTAATAATAGCAAAAAAGCTAAATTATTAGGTTTTAAACCTATACGATAAAACATAAAAAATCATGTTTTATCGTATATAGTGCAACTTCTTTTTACCTACAAATTTCTATTAGCTTTAATATATTCAGATATTTCACCTACTGTAGCAACCCAAATTTTATTTGCAGGGTCAGTGAGGTAGGGTAAAAGTTTTTTAAGCATTTCAACTTCCGTTGTCTGGGCATTTTTATCACCAATATCATGACCTGCTAAAATGAGCCATGAACCATTTTTCTGTGCCAGTTCAATAAGTATCTTCATTTCTTGAAAATCTTTACCATCCATTTCCATACCTGTTAATTGAGCCATGTCGCAATAAGCGGGGTCATTGGCAGCCTCATCTAGCCAGGTTCTTCCTGAAGTAAATTGCTCAGAAATAATAGGTACATAACTCTTGGTATTTATTCCTCTACCTACAAATGTTTGTCCACATGGATAAGCAAATACCGAAGGTTGCACACCCAATAATTCTTGCGTTTTTTCATTAGCTTTTTGCAATTCAGTATTCATCTGGGTTAAAGTATATTCTTCAAGTGCATTGTCTCTTGCCCATAGAAAGTTTCCTGAACACGGATGTACTAGAGAGTGGTTGCCTATTTCATGTCCATTGTTAACCGCTAGTTTCCAGCCTTCCAGTGCCTGTTCAACTGCAGAAGGGACAACGTAAAAAGTGGCTTTTACTCCATACTGATTCAAAATTGGCGTACCAACTTCTACCTGACTTTTTCGCCCATCATCCCATGTAAGGCTTACCGCCATTGTATTTCCATCTGGCCATTGAAAAGTTTCAGTTTTCTGTGCGTATGATATTGAAAACCAGAATACTAATAGTGTGGAAAGGGTTATTCTCATAGTGTTTATTTTGTTGATCTTCATTTTAGTCATAATAAGTAGTCAATTTATGTTTTTTATTCTCTATTGTTATATCACGTAGATAATTGTCCCCTTACTTCATTTAATTTCATAGTCATTGAAATAGCATGATTATCAACCCATTCATCATATTCTTCAATTGCTTTTAACCTTAAATCGTTATCCAAGTACCCTTCATCTACCATTTGAGTTGAATTTGCTACTTTCGACCAAATGCCTACTTTTGATATAAAGTCGGGTCTATTTCTCTCGTAGTGTTCGTTCGAGTTTATTTTTTCAATATAGGTAAGTCCTACTTCTTTAAACAAAGCAGGTAAATCATCTCCTATTCCATTATTCATTCCTGCATTGCTTCTCCATTTTAAAAACGTTTTATAAAATAATTTCATACTTTCAGGTGGCTCAGGATGCCATTCCAATGCATTATGGTTATAATCTAAAATAGATATTTTTCCATCTGGTTTTAGTAAAGATTTCATTTTTATTAATGCATCTTTTGGGTTACTCAACCATTGTAATACCCGTGCAGAAATTATTAAATCAAATTTTTGCTGTGGTTTAAAGTCAAATAGATTACTATGAATAAGTTCTAAATTATTCACATTTCCATACGTTACTTTACCGCTTTCAATAAATTTTTCAGTATTGTCAATTCCTATAACTTTTCCTTTATTACCAATTATACTTGCTATATCTTTAGATATTGCTCCTGTACCACATCCAACATCCAAAACCAACATGCCTTCCTTTAAAATAGGCTCAAGCGTTCTGTAGTCAACTTTCAAACTTCTATTATCGAAAATATTTGACGCTTCTTTACCATTTCTTTCAATGTGTTTGTTTTGTTGCATTTTTATTTTCGGCTATTATTGGTGTGGAAATGTGTGATAAAGTTAATTTCTGTCAAAGATATCAATTTTCATGACCTCTCCGAATTTCATATTGTACAATAGGAATTTCAACATTAATCTTAGTCATATTATAGCTAATTATGATAAAACACTTCTTATAACCTTCATAAAGAGGTAATTGGT
>Ga0224506_10003198_pt1 | contig 10924 bp, 14 predicted proteins | sample SF_Jan12_sed_USG_2_FD_169108 | JGI IMG/M metagenome (GOLD analysis project Ga0224506, IMG submission 169108) | Sediment microbial communities from San Francisco Bay, California, United States - SF_Jan12_sed_USGS_8_1 | ecosystem: Environmental > Aquatic > Marine > Sediment | place: USA...
ATCAAACGGGATTGCTTTGCTAGTAACAATGAACTCAGAAAGACATTTATAAGTCTTTACACTATGAAATTACGCAACAAACAATCTTGTGGAAACGTTGAAATACATGCCACGAATAATGATGCTGTTGAGTTTTCAATCGAGAAAGCGTGGAAGTTGTGTAGTGGCTATAAAGTTATATTTAAGAAAAATGGTAATCTGGTAATTTATAATAAGCATGATAAGGTAATCTGGTCATCGGGCACAGATAACAAGGGTGCCGATAGATTGAAATTATTACCGACTGGAGATCTTGTCATCTATAGGCAAGCGTATCCTGTCTGGTCATCAAGGACCTATGGTAATCCTGGTGCGTTCCTTGTGGTTCAGGAGGATGGTAACCTGGCGATATATAATCGATACCAAAAACCGGTATGGGCAACCGGCACAAATGGAAAATAACATATAACCTGCTGATCGAGTAGTTACCATTTACGAAATGATATTGTTGTATTTTATGCCACAGATATGAATAAGGGAGAGACCAATATGAATAAAACCATCAACTGGTTGGCACAGGACCACCGTAAATATGAAGCAATACTTGAAGAGTGTAAAATGGCGGCAGATGCCGGTGACTGGGAAGATGCAATTCGCTTATTTCATGACTTTGCAGAAGTACTGAAACTGGAAATGCATATGGAAGATGAGGTGCTATATCCCGCCTTTGTAGAAGAGGTAGAGAATTCAGCCGAACCGATCGCCGAATTAAGTGAAGAGCATCAACATATCGTCCAACTCCTGCAGGACCTTGATTATGTTATTAAACGGAATGACGTTGACCATTTTGAAGAATCCCTGAAACCTCTGTATCGAACATTGAACTTGCATTATGAACATGAAGAAGAGATATTTTTCAGCCTGGGAAACGATTTTCTGCTTATGACCCGTGAAGAAATTATGGCCAGGTTTAAATCGCTAAAAGACCGGCAGATTCACTGTGATTAGATTAGTGACTAAAAACTGAAAAATCAAATTATCAACACCTGGCATCATCAAACCCTTTGCTCTAATCATGCCTGAAAATAATATTCATCATTTGCTTTAAATCAGACAGGCCACATAAGATAAAAATCACGCCTGATACCAGGCTACCCCCTATGGTAATCCCCCCGAAAAATAACAGTGCTCAAAAGTAGAATTTTCCAATATAGTATTGACGAGGAGAATCTACATGAAGAAGTCACGATTTAAAGAAAGCCAAATCATCGCCATCCTGAAAGAGGCAGAATCCGGTGTTCCTGTTGCGGAGCTGTGCCGCAAACATGGCATGTCAGATGCGACCTTCTACAACTGGCGAGCCAAATATGGCGGCATGGATGTCTCCATGATGAAACGGATGAAGGAGCTGGAAGAGGAAAACCGTCGCCTGAAGAAGATGTACGCGGAGGAAAAGCTCAAGGCGGAGATCATCCAGGAGGCGATGGAAAAAAAGTGGTGAAGCCATCTCGACGCAAGGAGATGGCACAACAGGCAGTAAAGGAACAAGGCGTCTCCATTGCCCTGGCCTGCCGAATATTCTCAATCAGCGAGACCTGTTATCGCTATGAGGCTAAAAGCTCGGGTGACAACGCATTCATTGCAGATTGGCTGCTACGATTGACGTATACCAATCGCACCTGGGGTTTTGGTCTGTGTTTTTTGTACCTGCGCAACGTACAGGGTCTGGCGTACAACCACAAGCGCGTATACCGGATTTACCGGGAATTAGAGCTAAACCTACGGATAAAACCCAAGCGGCGCCTGAAGCGTGACAAGCCCGATGAACTGGCCGTACCTCGACAGATGAATGATACCTGGTCGATGGATTTTATGCATGACCGCTTGGTGGATGGTCGAAGCTTCCGAACCTTCAATGTCATTGATGATTACAATCGTGAAGGCCTGGGTATAGAAGTTGACCTCTCGCTGCCCGCCCTGCGAGTCATACGCGCGTTGGAACATATCATCGAATGGCGCGGCAAACCGGCCACGATTCGTTGTGATAACGGACCGGAATACATTAGCCAACAACTGATAGACTGGGCCAGGAAGCAACAGATACGTTTGCAGTACATTCAACCGGGTAAACCACAGCAGAATGCCTATGTGGAACGTTTCAATCGTACAGTCCGCCATGAATGGCTGGATCAACATCTGTTTGAGAGCATTGCGCATGCGCAGGACATGGCCACGCAGTGGCTCTGGCGTTACAATAATGAACGGCCTAATATGGCTTTGGGAGGTATCACCCCGAAACAGAAGCTGGTGTTAGCCGCATGACCTCTACTTTTGAATTCGGTTATAAATGGGGGGATTACCGAAGCACCGATTTACAATACCAGGCATCCCCCAACATATTTAAAAATCATGTGTAACGGAATATACCAGTGATAAACAACTTCATAACAAAATTAAAAACCTATGCAACGGGTAAAAATGTTTTAATCTTTTTTACTCCGGCTTATGCTGTTTACTTCTTGATGATCCTGTATACCATTCCTCAGGTGAAACAATACGCGCCGGGTATGGCGTTGTTTGATTTGTCGCCATTGGGGTATTCGTATGAATATGCCATCAAGCTACTTGATACACTGGGTGAAGCTGGCAGGGATACCTATCTGACACTGCAATTACCAGTGGATTTTATCTACCCAGCCCTGTTCGCCATTTCCTCGTGCCTGTTAATTGCCTGGCTCTTTCAGAAAGCAAATGTCACATCACACAGGATGTACTACCTGTGCATTATCCCACTTGTTGCCGGTCTGTTTGATTACCTGGAGAATATCCAAACCATCAGGATGCTGATGAATTACCCGGTTATCACAGAGGGACAGGTTGCCCTGGGTAGTTTATTTACCATTGGCAAGAGCGGTTTAACGACACTATTTTTCCTTATTTTAATCGTATCTATATTTCGGCTTGTTGTTGTTCGTTTTATAAAAAATAAATAAAAAGGGTCAGCAGCCTTTTTAAATTTCATTTTGGGAAACCAAAAACCGGAAAACCGGGGTCAGAACCTGGAATATTTGGGGTCAGTGTAAAAACTCCAATCTGAAAATGTCGCTCAACCCGACGCACTGTTATCTCCCTGAATTAATGCATAGAATGAATACCGACTCGATTACCCTCAGTGTCGATAAAATGCGCAATGTACCCAATCTCATCACCAAGGTGCGTTTTAGGAATGATAACTTCACCTCCTGCATCTTCTACTTTCGACAGGGCAGTGGCAAGGTTATCGCCGCCATTTAAATAGACAATACTCCCTTCCCTGGAAGGTTTAAAACCCATACCACAGATAATTGCACCCGAAACAGATGTTTTATCGTCGTGTGGGAACAGTCCCATTGTTAATCCACACGTGTCTTCTTCAACGAGTTCGATATCAAGAATAGCCTGATAAAACTTTACCGCACGTTCAAATTTCGTTGCGGGTATTTCAAACCAGACTGCCGTATTAGGGGTTTTGTTTTGCATTGTTATTTCTCCATTATTAAGTATGTCCGTTGACAGTGGAGAGTTTACAACAGGTCTACTGACAGCCTGGTGTCAGTAGTGATTTTTAAATATATGAGCGAACTGAGAGAGTGCGAACTAAAACGACCCGGCCAATCATCCCAGGGAAAAAGACCAACCTGCGGTTATTTATCTGTTCTTCATGAGCACCCGAAATTTCGGTTTTAAAATGGCGAACAGAGTTCATTCCTGCAAGCCCCGATTTTGTAGGGGCAGATTGTGTCCACGAAGAGTGGCTCGCCTAAAACCCCAACCCCTCCACCAGCGCCACCAGATCGGCGAAGCTGGCTGCTTCCAGTTTCCTGATCAGGGCCTCCCGATCCAGTCCCTCAACATCACACTCGGCGTCCTGCACTTCATCAGGCAGTTCATGGATCTCAAGGGTCGACATGTAGCCAATCTGGCAGATCTGCCGCAGGCATTCACGCTCGGCCTCGTTCAGCTCAATGCGGTTATGCTGATTAAGTATTTCCATATAGCGTTCTGCGCAGCGGTTGATTTTACCGCTGATCTCGAGGGTGTTTTTTTCATTTTCGGTGAGCATGGCCAGTGGGCGGCCAAAATAGATCTTGGTTTTTTTGTTCATGTTAGGGCTAATTCCTGAGTACCAGCTTCGGATATTAACACTCTAACGCGGGACGAGCCATGTGCGCTTATTTTGTATATCAAATGTTGAGGTAAACGCTTGGTTTTATCGGCGCGATATTATTTGATTTTATTGACTGAGGTCAATTGTTAGCAATTTTATGCTGCGTAGTATCTTATTAGTTTTCATGGTTTTAGTTTTTCTGTCGATAATAGGCCTGCGCATAGGAATACCTGATGCTGATGTGAATACACCTTACCGTAAACAACGGAGTTAACAGTGACGAATAAAAAGATACCCGTTAATCAACCTGATGATCAAACCCCCTGTAGTTGTAGCGACCCACAAACAACACCGACCTGTGGCGTAGCCGATGACAATGTCTCGGAATCACGGCGGGGTTTTGTTAAAAATGTAAGTGGCCTGAGTGTTGCCTCGTTGATGGGCACCGCAGCCTTGTTAACCAATTCCGATGATGCCCATGCCAATACCGAATGGGCCGAGTGGTTCCAGGGCAACTACCGCCTCATGAGCGATGAAGAAAAGGCCCGTGCCGTGGCCCGCCTGGAGCGGCGCTATTCCGCCGAGTTTGGCAAAAAGGTCACGGTGGATACCACACCTCCACAGGAGGGTGTGCTGTTTGGTTATGCCCTGAATATCCAAAAATGTATCGGTTGCCGCCGTTGTGTTAAGGCCTGCGTGCAGGAGAATAACCAGTCCCGCGGTGAACGTGAGATCGAGTGGATTCGCGTACTGAAAATGGAAAAGGGTGAATTCACGGTTAAGAAAATGAAGGACGGCTACCCCGGTGATTACGGTATCCAGGTGGGGGGCAATGCCTACAGTGCTTCGGGTGTGGTCCTGGAAGGTGAGCACTATTATGAACCGGAACAAGTGCCGGACGAAGATGCCTTTTACATGCCCATCGCCTGCATGCAGTGTGAGAAGCCGCCCTGTGTCAAGGTCTGTCCGGTCCGCACCACGTATCGCGAAGCCGATGGCCCGGTGGTGGTGGATTACAACTGGTGTATCGGTTGTCGCATGTGTATCGGCGCCTGTCCTTACTGGGCACGTCGTTTTAACTGGGGCGAGCCCAACCTGCCCAAGGAAGAAATGAATCCTGTCACCCATTACCTGGGCAATCGCCCGCGTATGAAAGGGGTGGTGGAAAAATGCACCTTCTGTATCCAGCGTGTACGTAAGGGTCGCTATCCCGCCTGTGTCGAGGTTTGCCCGGTCGGTGCGAGGAAGTTTGGCAACCTGCTGGACCCCAACAGTGAAGTCAGAAAGATATTGGCCAGGAAACGGGTGTTCAGGCTGAAGGCCGAGATGAATACCTATCCCAAATTTTTCTACTATGTTGATTAGGGGGTCGCACGATGACAAAAATAAGCAAATTCACAGTGGACTACCTGGGTTATGTGGTCAAGGGTGGTCCAAAATTCTATGGCTGGCTCGGCTTTCTCAGCATCTTCATTCTGGTCTGGGTGTATGGCAACTACATGCAGCTGACCGAGGGCATGATCATCACCGGCCTGACCGATCAGGTCAGCTGGGGGATTTACCTGGCGAACTTTGTGTTCCTGGTGGGGGTGGCGGCCGGTGCCGTGACCGTGGTATTCCCGGCCTACGTCTATAAACACGAGGCCATGCATGAGGTGACCGTACTGGGTGAAATGCTGGCCATTGCGGCGGTGGTGATGTGTATGCTGTTTGTCATGATGCACATGGGCCGACCGGATCGACTGTGGCATATTTTCCCCATTATCGGTATTTTCAACTGGCCCCACGCCATGCTGACCTGGGACGTGCTGGTGCTGACCGGCTATTTGATCCTGAATCTGGTCGGCGGCTTTTACTATTTGTATAAGAAATACTGTAACGAGCCACTTAACAAGAAGTTTTACCTGCCGGTGATCTATGTGGCCATCGTTTGGGCGCTGAGTATCCATACCGTGACGGCCTTCCTGCTGAATACCATGCCCGCCCGTCCCCTGTGGCATACCGGCATGATGCCGATCCGTTTTATCACCACGGCCTTTGCCGCCGGTCCGGCATTGATCATCATTGTCTTTTTGATTGTCCGCAAAAACACCAAGCTGTGGATCAAGGACGAGGCCATTAACCTGCTGTCACAGATCGTGGTTTGGTGTCTGGGTATTGCCCTGTTCCTGACCCTGTCGGAAGTGGTCACCGAACTCTATCATCCCACCGAGCATTCCCTGGGTCTGCAATACCTCATGTTCGGCCACCATGGCCTGAATAACCTGGTGCCGTGGTTCTGGGGTTCCCTGATTGCCATGGTCGCGGCCTTCGTCCTGCTGTTGATCCCGAGCATCCGCAAGGATTACAGCAAGCTGCCCTATATCTGTGTGATGGCCTTTCTCGGCATCTGGGTGGAGAAGGGCATGGGTCTGCTGATCCCGGGTTCCATCCCCACACCGATCGGTGAGTTCACACAATACTCACCCACCTTCCTGGAGATTGCCAATTCCCTGGGCAACTGGGCCATTGGCTTCCTGGTGCTCACCATCCTGTTGAAGGGGGCCATCGGGATCATGTTGGGCGATATCAAATATGCAAAAGATGAAGGGGGGAAATAATCATGTTAACGCAGTATTGTTTCCAAACTTCAGACATAGCCGATGAGAAAAAGTCCATGAAAAAAATTAAACACATCGCGGCAGCCCTTGCATTACTGGCAGCAAGCTCAACGACATGGGCGGCTGAGGCGGCAAAAGAGGTTGTCTGCTTTGAAAGCCGCAAGGGTTCCTCGGAAGTGGTGCAGCGCACCATTGGTGAGAACCTGCTTAATGTCAGGTGTTCCCCGACTACCGGGGGTGTGCTGTGGTGGGGTGATCCCTATGACGGTACCGTACCCATGGGGGCCATGCCGCTGGAGGCGGATTACAGCCATGCCGAAGCCGTGGTCAAACCGCGTTCGGCGAAACTGACACTGCTACCCATCTGTGGGGTGGCCTGCCATAACGGTACCTATCCACCGCCGCCCAAAAATAAAGATCCGCGCAAGCTGACCATGCATACAGATCTGGTGGCAGATTCCATGAACCTGCAACACGGTCGGAGCAGCATCTGGTGTCTCGATTGTCATAGTGCCAAGACACGTAACAAGTTTATCGGCCACAACAATGAGTTGTTCGATTTTGATCAACCGCAAAAGCTGTGCGGCAAGTGTCATGGCCAGGTATACCGGGACTGGCGCGATGGTATCCATGGCAAGCGTATCGGTGAATGGGCCAGTACGGGTAAAAAGCGCTGGTTTGTCTGTACCGAATGCCATAACCCGCATGATGTGCAGCAGGGCAAGCGCAATAGTGGCTTTGCGAAAATTCCACCAGAGCCGGCCCCGAAATTGCCCAAGGGCGTGTATAACGCCGATCATGAACGCCATCACCTGCAAGGTGCTGCCCATGATGCCGGGGCCAAGCCGGCCGCTGGGGGGCATTGACCCAGGAAATTCCGATGATGATAACTTCGCGGCAAGCAGGGCTCAGCGCTGCTTGCCGCGATTTGATGTGTGTGAAGATTTTTTGGGTTTATGAGCTAAGATTGAGTCTAATTGCTTATTATTTTGTAAGTTGATGCGTTTTCCACAGTGCTGGTGTTAAAAGCCTTGATTTAGAGCAAGTAGCTTCGACTGGCTAACGTGGTATTGTGTAAGATAGAAATAAATTAATAGTTGACCATAAAATAAACAAAGGTGTTGTCTATGTCACAACTTGAAGAAGTAACAAGGTTCTACGTGAAGGAAAGCGCCCGTGAGCAGGCGTTTACCAATATCTGGGAGAAGGAAATCAATGCTGTATTTGCCGATGTGGCCAACTACTATGACAGGGTCAACCGTGTTGCCAGTCTGGGCCTGATCAGCTGGTTTCGGCGCAGCTTTATTTCCACCATCGATGTCAAACCCGACTACAAGGTACTGGATGTATGTGCAGGCACGAATGCCGTAGGAATCGCCTTGCTACAAAAGGAACCGGGTCTGGAAGTGAACGCCGTGGATCGAAGTGCCGATATGCAGCGTGTCGGCCAGGAAAACGCCAAGGCCCGGGGGCTGCATATCGAGAGCACCATTACCGATGTACACAAGCTGCCTTACCCCGATAATCATTTTGATGTCGTGACCCTGCAGTTTGCCTCCCGCCATCTGCGGCTTATTGAAGTGATTAAGGAAGTCAGACGGGTCCTGAAGCCGGGCGGCCATTTCTATCACAGCGATATGCTGCGCCCGGGTAACAAGCTTGTCGAGAAGGCCTATTTTGCATACCTGACGGGCTGTGTCTCATTTGTGGCCTGGATGTTCAAAAGCAATAAATATGCCCTGGGTTGTAAAAAATACTTCGTTGATGCGCTGCGCTTATTTTACTCGCCAGAAGAAATGACCCAGCTGCTATATGATCAGGGTTTTACGAATGTGAGCAGCAAGTCACTGCTGGGTGGTGTCGTTTGCTCGCATAAGTCGGCAAAGGCAGCATCATAAGACTTACCTTACTACGGCATCCACCAGATCGGGTGGATGCCATCCTGCTGACTGGCTTCAGTTAATAATCGCAGGCAATGAAAATGTCCCTTCATAGATTCTGCTGCTTCAGGTAAGGCACAATTGAGCCTGATAGCCATGTCTAATTTGTATAGATTTGATGTTTTGATATAAGCATTAAATAAATCAAAGAAACCTTTACGTAGTAAATTCATTCTTTAACAAAGCAAAACATTTCAGATCATGATACTGGTCTTTCCAGTAGCCACACTGCCGTCTCAAGCCTTCTTCTTTAAAGCCAAGTCTGCGCAGGACATTTTCTGATGCGGTATTGCCTGGTATGGTGTCGGCCTGAATTCGGTTAATTGGGCCGAAAGGTGAGTTATTGTCAAAAGCGGTTTGTATAACTGAACCCAGTGCCTCGGTCATTATCCCCTGTCCCCAGTATTTTTTATTTAAATCATAGCCAAGCGTGGCGGAGTGCATGTGCTTGTCCAGAGAATTAAAGCCACAGGTCCCCAGGCATGGACTATTGTCCATAAAATAAATCCCCCACCGTATACCAGAATGTGACTCAAATCTTGTTTGGAAAAATTTGATGATTTTTTCTGCCTGGGCCAGATCCTCAAAGGGCGCGAGATCATAGTACTCAACAACATCTTGATTGGAGAAAATGTCATATATTGCCTGAGTATCAGCAAGACTTATTTGTTTAAGTTTTAATCTTTTGGTCGATAGTTGCGGAAATTCCATTTTCATCACCGATGTCAATAAGTCAAAAGCCGGCCACAGTTTGTCAGTATTGGAAGGCTTTTGTATAAAAGAAAATAATGTATTTAATTCCAGACAGGGCTAGTAGTCAACAGCTTCAGAGAATGTCTGTAACTTCCTGTATATCTCATCTCTATTTTGCACTTTTCTGTACTGAATGATGTATGGTCCACAAAGAAGATAAGTCCTCTTCATCAGGCCACCTCTTAGATGAAGCAATGTGTTTCGGTCTATGACACCTAACTCAACAAGTGAGCAAAGATATTCGTAGTAATTAAGCATTAAAAAAATGGCTTTTTCTGTTTCCAGGCTAATAGACTCATGGTTGATTTTTTCCTTCTTGTTGATCATGGAATTAACCAGAAAATCCGCTTCTGCCATGTGCGACACGGTCTTTGTTTGACTGAGAAGGGATGTGGTGTAACTGATTATTTCTGACTTTGCTGCTTTCCTTTGCGTGCTATACCAGGTAGCAAATGCAACAACTATGGTTGCTGAGGTGAGAATATGGCCGAGATTATTTATTATCCAGGTTAGCATACAGTTTCCTTTATGAGCTTAGAATAATTATAACGCGATAGTATGGATGAGATATATTTTTCAGAGCAAAATCTTTATGTCACTGCTGATTTTATGCGCAGTTATAAGTTTATCTTATAAATTTTGGTCATGAGCAAGCCCACCCACCGCTGTCAAAGACAATTACTCTTAACGCAGTCATGACTAAATCAGATTGTGGTGGGTTAAATGGACTGCCTTTGTACATATCAATGCGTTGATATAAAGCACCAGTGAGAAAGTATTTATATTTCTCATCAGGCGCTTTGTAGAGCTGATTCACCAGTAAACAGGAAAATGCAGACCAAAAATGGATCATTGCAGGGCGTTTAATACCGTCCATTCTTCAAGAAAGTCAGGGCCACCATTTTGCAGGTGATGCTGAAGCTGAGCAAAACTTTTTCCAATAAAGATGTTGAGTGCTTCTTTTTTCTCAGGTTCATCAAATCCATCGATATTAACAACTGATTGGCTATCAGGATTGAAACGATAAACCTCAAAGAGATCTTGTATATCATCCTTTAACTGGTTCATTTGTATGTGATTTTGCGTCGAAGGAGCACCTGTGATGCGACGGCACTGCAAACAGTTGCCTGATAAATGCCTTGAACTTCTCACGAATCAGTATAATCTAGTCAATGTCATTTATCCTCAATGGCGCACGTAGCCACATTAATATGAAAGGATATCTATGACTCCCATCCGCATACGTTACCAAACTATTGAATTTGCCAATACGGATATCCACCTTTGTACGCTGCGTGACAAACAACAATATTACGATCCTAATGGCGTCGCGGAAAGTCTCGGAATTTCATCCGCATTTTGGCCGCTATTTGGCATGATCTGGCCTTCAAGCCTGGTGCTCGCCCACTTTATCGACAGCTACGACACAGGAAAAAAGCGTATATTAGAAATTGGTTGTGGTATGGCACTATCAAGTCTGCTTTTAAACAAACGTAATGCAGATA
>Ga0224506_10003199_pt1 | contig 10922 bp, 13 predicted proteins | sample SF_Jan12_sed_USG_2_FD_169108 | JGI IMG/M metagenome (GOLD analysis project Ga0224506, IMG submission 169108) | Sediment microbial communities from San Francisco Bay, California, United States - SF_Jan12_sed_USGS_8_1 | ecosystem: Environmental > Aquatic > Marine > Sediment | place: USA...
CGGGTACAGTTAGGTGAATAGAGGCGGGTACAGTTGGGTGCATATAAAGGTATAGATACGGGTACAGTTAATACAATATGATACGGGTACAGTTTAGATGTAGTTTATGCTTGATGCGGGTACAGTTATTTATAGTTTCTAAATAAATATTGGTTTGGCAGCGGTTTGTTGTTCATTATGAGATAGCAAGGTGTTAGTGGTTATTCGTATCGCCCTGTTTTATTGCCACCTGTAAGCGCTTAGCAGCAATTAAAACTAACCACGTGAGCGTGAAGCCTCTTTATTATCAACCTAGTACACTTGCATCCTTTCTATCTGAACAAAGGACTAAGCCACTTTCAAGCCTTATATATCAATGGTTTGCTATCCAAAACAAGGGACAGGTAAATATACTCACGATTAATAAAAGCATTAATTACCAAATTAACATTTGTACAAATGTTAATTTGTGTATATATTAACCCTACTCATAAAACAACAAGGGGAACAATATGGCCAATGTAATAGCCATAGCTAATCAGAAGGGCGGTGTGGGTAAAACTACAACTGCTACAAATCTTGCTTGCCAACTGCATGCAGAAGGTGACTCAGTGCTTTTAGTGGACTTAGACCCACAAGGAAGCGCCACAGACTGGTCATCAGAGCAAACGAATGAAGATACCTTTCCTGTTATTCAAATGGGTAAGAACCTGGTAAGAGACCTGCCAAAAGTAGGCCGTGGGTATGATTGGGTTATTATTGATGGGGCGCCACAAGTTGCTGACCTTGCAGCTGCAGCAGTAAAAGCCGCTGACGTGGTACTGATTCCATCAACACCTTCACCTTATGATATTTGGGCTTGTTCTGACCTTGTTGACATTATCAAGGTTCGCCAGGAAGTAACCGATGGACGCCCTAAAGCGGCTTTCCTTGTAACAATGTCAATTAAGAACACACGTTTAAGCCGTGAAGTAAAAGAAGCCCTGGAAGCTTATGAGCTGCCAGTATTCAAAGCCGGTACAACTCGCAGCGTAGTCTATGCAGAAACAGCAAAAGATGGCGGAAGCGTTGTGGACCTGGACAAAGACCACCCAGCAGCATTTGAAATACGCCAAATCACTAAAGAATTGAGAGAGTTTTTAAATGACTAAACTAGCGCCTAAATCAAATAGAAACCGCACTAACGCAGCAAAAGAAGCGGCCATTGATGAAGTGTCAAAGCCTGACGATTACCTAAACAGCCCTGTGCATAATGGTCGCTTTGATGTTGATAAGCGGTTGCATAGAGCACTAAAAAACTTAGGTACAGTTACTGAAAACCCTGTTAATGACAAAGGGAATATAAAAATAAAAAGCGTAACAATGAGAATGCTTATGACTGAGGCCGTTTTAGATTTACTCAAAAAATATAATGACGGGAACGGAAAATATCCATTTGAAGAAGGAGAGTCATGGGATTGGGAGTAAGGTTCTAGCTTGAGGAGCTTTTTATAAAAGCTCCACGCTCACAAAAAAACCGACTAAGGAGCAAGCTATAACCCACAAATAAGGAATGAAAAAATGAATGCACTACAAGTTAACTTTAACCATGCTGAATTATATTTAATAGAGCATAACGGCGAACCTTACACACCTATGAAGACTATTGTGGAAAGCATGGGATTGGATTGGCGCAGCCAACAAAGAAAACTAAGCGGGTACTCAGAAAGGTTCGGTATGGTCAAGATGACCATACCAGTAAACGGGGCTGTTTCTGTGCAAGAAATGCTCTGTATACCTCTCAGGAAACTTTTTGGTTGGCTTTGCACTATAAGCCCCAACAAAGTAAAACCAGAACTGAAAGACACTATCATAAAATACCAGAATGAATGTGACGAAGTTCTTTATAAGCATTGGACAAACAGAAATAAAGTTACAGCTCCAGAGTTAATTGATGATGTGATCATTATAGATATTGACGGGTGGAAGCCAGGCGCGGCATTTAAAATTGAAGATGACACATGGGTTCCTGAGCTATTTATGCACCGATTGTTTTGCTATAGCACACCCAAAGCTTTCAGAAAAATGTATATGACCAATAGGCACTTAATCCCTAGAGATTGTGTTCATAAAGTTGATATAGATAAAGATGCTGGTATAGGTGAGCATAAAGACCACTTGATATTCAACTTAAAGGCTATCTCAATTTTAATTCAAAAAAGTTGGACTTGCCCAAAAGAAAGCCTTATTGAATGGGTATTAACGCAAACAAAAGAATTACCGAAAGGAAAAATGCTTGTTAGAGAAGAGTCTATGCAATCATTAAAAGCGTATGCCAATCTAAATAAAGAACGACTACTTGAGCTGGAAAATCAAAATGTGGAGACTGGAAGGATTCACGATGTTGTAATGAGTACCTCATTTCTAGTGCACTCAATGTAAGTAACGAAGAAGGCCCCAGCAGGGGCCTTTTTATTTGGAAGGTTGTGTGGCCACTACCGCGCAACGATAACCGCCTTTACTGTCACCTCTTGCGGTGACCTTATCAATAGACCAGCCTCCCGCCATTTCTGACGGGAACGAGTCATTTAACGTCAGCATGCCCTCAGCCACCAAATAAGGATCACCTGGTAAGTCTAAGCGAACGCTTGAACCTTGCCGGCTAACCTTGCTCAGTTCATCACGGCAAGCCTGCAGAGCAACCGCCTCACTTTCATAAGGCTGGCGAATCTTTTTAAATGGCGATTGGCCATCCTGCACTTCATGCTCTTGGCCGTTGGTGTTATCAGTCCATTTAGCCTTAACTCCGCTGACATTCGTGCGGCTTGGTTTATCCAATTGGCAATTAATAAACTGGCCAAGGTCAGACGGGTCATTTTTACCAGGCACACCCACGGACACCGGTGGAATAGTTTGCCCTGTAATCGTTTTTACCTGACCACGTTTAGCCAGGACATAAAGATCATTAACCGGCTTGGCCACAGCATCACGCTCTTTAGCTAAACGGGTTAAAAACGCACTGTCTGTTTCATCAACTTGGTCAACGTGGGTCAATGTAATCCCTTCAAACTCAGCGGCAACCCTTGGGCTGTAACCGTGAGCGCTAACCACTTGGCGGAACAAATCAGCCAAAGAAATATTTTCAAAGGAACGAGTGCGCCGCTCTTTAAATCGGGTTTTATCTTCGATTTGAAAAGGGGCAGACGTGGCCACAATTGTCACAGTAGGCGGAAATAAGCGGGGAATGATACGGGTGATCTTAAATTCACCTTTATCAACTAAATCCCCATCATATCCCTCAGACCACCCTATGGTGGCGCCCTCTTTCGGCAAACCTGTCTGGCCTGCAGTATCCACGGTTAAGGTCACTTGGTCAGACTGAACACCTGCAGCGTCAACTCTTTCCCAAGATACTAACCGATTATTGATAATATCCGCGCCTGGTCCACTAATGCGAACCTGGGGAATTAATCCTAATCCCATACATTCACCACTTTAGCCGGCGCAGGGGCAGACAGTTCTGGCAGGGTGATTTCTATCCCTGCAGGTAAAACAGGACCATATTGCTCAAGCCCAGGGTTTAAATCATAAAGCGCTTCCTCTGCTTCATCATCGTCACGCTGCAGCGCTAGCCAGAGGATAAGCGGAACGGTATCACCGTCACGGCTACGAACTACTTTCACCGGCGTATTCCTCCAAATCAATGGTAAAACCAAGAATAAAAGCAGTACCATCATCAATAATGCGGTCTTGCTTCTCCTGCAGGCGCTTTATGGTCCACAATCCAAGATTGCTTCCATAGCCATCAGTTAGCACCAAGGGCTCGCGCTTAGCCTGTAAGGCTCTAAGCTTGCCCATATTGGCCATGCCTTCACCACGGAACCAGGTACCGGTTATATTGATGTTTTCTAACTGCTGCCCTGTATTTTGACTAATAGGCTTTTGGCCATACCGGGGAACGGTTACCCATCCCCCATCACTGGTACGCTGCAAGCCTTCGTAAGGTGTGCCCTCGCTAAGAGAAAAGACAAACCCACCTAAAGACATCATTTGCCTCATGTATCACTCCTATCAGACAAGCTACCATCTGCACGGGCGGCCACATCAGTATTACCTAACAACATAGGGCTAAGCTCTGCTTTCATCCGCTCCATTAGTTCGTTGCTAACATCACGGTCATAGGCAGGGTTTCCTGACGGCGTTACCTGGATAACTGGGGCAAAGGTGATCTGTTTATTGACCTGCTCCAACTGCTTGGATTTTTCAGCAATTGCAGCAGGGGCTGGTTGTTCGGTTTTATCCTCACTAAACCAACCGCCAATTTTACCACCGGCCCATTCACCAACAGCACCGCCACCTAATCCGCCAACAATAGAACCAATCAGACCACCGACTGCAGTACCAAGAATTGGAACCACAGAGCCAAGCGCAGCACCTGCCATTGCTCCGGCAGCTGCACCACCTAAACCGCCAGCCATATCTCCAGCAGCACCACCGATTTGCTTACCATCACCACCGGCTACAGCAGAAGCTAAGCCAGCACCTTGCAAAACAATATCAAGCGGTTTAAAAAGCTTACCAGCACCTTTCATCAAAGCGCCGCCACCTGCAGGCAGAACATCCATAATACTTCCGGCAGCTCCGGCTATATCAGCGCCTGCCATAGCCATATCACCAGCACTAGCTGAGCCAGAGAACATTGACAAAGCAGCACCGCCACCAAGTAAGCCAGCCATACGGCCAAACTTACCACCGCCACGTAAACGGCGATTTGCTGGAACTCTGGAACGTGGAGCAAGTGAACCGGCCATTGCTGGCTCTGGCATTAAGCCACCGCCAAACAGATCACCAATACCACCGACTAAACGACCAACACCACCACGTAAGCGACCTAAACGGCCTCTTGCTCTTGGGCGCCTTCGCGTTCGCCGGCTACGGGTTCGACCTTCACCACCATAACCGCCACCTGCACCACCGTTAGCACCCAAACCGCCTAATTTACGGTTAAGCCTATCAAGGGCTTTTGATGCACGGTTAGCACTTTGGGTTGTTTGGTCTGTAGAGCTGGAAAGCTTTGTTTTGCCTAATTTGAAACGGTCAACACCGTTGCCCATCGTTAGCTTGGCCAACTTAAAGGCAATAGCTCCAGCTTTTAGTAACGTTATTGCAGATACTACGCCAAGTACCGCAGTTGCTGCTTTTGGTGACTCCTCAGCAAAATCAGCTATGTAGTCAACCACCGTCATTAGTGGCGGGACAACTGCATCAATTACTGGTAATAATCGTGCACCAATTGCAACCGTCATTCGGTCAAATTTTGATGCCAACATAGTCAGTTGGTGTGCGCGGGTTTTAGTTATCCCTGCATACTCTTTTTCAACACTCCCTGCTCGGTCAGCTTCGTTTGATACTCGGCCAAACGCAGAAACCAAGCCATTTTTAGGATCATCCAAAGTTGTGACCAACTTGGACACTGCACCTTTAATTTCTGAGCCAAAAAGCTGGGAAATAACTGCACCACGTTCATCTGCAGATACATCTTGCAGCTCACGCAATACGCCCAATAAAGTGCCCTTGGCATCTTCCTGCATAGAAGATGCAAGCTCTTCGGCATCAAAACCAATTTTGCTTAATGCTGATTTCTGGCTACCAGTAGCCGCATAGCCAGCCGTTAATGCACCAGATATATTTTTTAATGCAGTGCCAGCGGTGTCTTCCTTCGCACCTCCAGCAATTAAGCTTGCTGCTAAAGCGGCGGTTTCGTTCGCACTTAACCCCGCCCCCATGGCTGTAGAACCTTCACGAACCATTACCCCAGCAATATCTTTTGCTTTGGCGTTCATGTTATTGCCAAGGTAATTAGTCGCATCTGCTAAATCTAAAGCGTTTTTCTGAGTCAGCCCCATGGCAGCACGCCACGTTGCCAACGTAGAGCCAGCTTCTTCTGCAGATACATCCCAAGCCACAGACATTTTAGTGGCCGATTCAGCGAACTGCAGCAGCTGGTCTTTTTCAATACCAGATTGACCTGCAGCGGTAACAATGTCAGCAAGACCTTTTTGCTTAACACCCAAGTCACCGGCAAGCTTCATCATCTTGGTTCGGTATTCAGCTTCTTCCTCTGGGCTGGAAAAGTTGACGACCTTTTTAACATCTGCAAACGTACTTTCGTACTCAACCGCACGCTTACCCGCCATGATTAACGGAGCCGCTTGAGCCGCAACACCAACAGCCTGACCAACCAGCTCACCCTTTTGGGCGTTTCTGGCTTCAATCCGGCCTTGAATGCTTTGAACTTTTTTAAGCTTCGCAGCTTGCTGCTCTAATGCTTTATTGGCTTGCCCGGTTTTCTTTGCCAGGCGTAACTCTTCCGCACCCAAAGCATTCAGCTTTAAACCAGCGGCCCCCATATCACGGCGTAAACCACCCAGCTCTTGGGATTGTTTACTATATGTTGAGGTTAACCTGGCAGCAGATTGCTCCGCTGTTTTGATTGCCGCACGTTCTTTTTTTAGGGCGGTTTCAGATGCCTTTTTGGCACTGGTTAAGCGGGTAACTTCTTTACGGGCAGCAACAACTTGATCTGATTCAGCACCATAAGCCTGGGCTGCTTCCAGCACAGTTTGCTCTGCAACTTTCAATGCTGCGGTGTGCTGTTTTACAACTTGAACAGCACTGGTTTCAGCTTGCTGCAGGCGCTTGGTTTCAGCCTTGGCACCGGCTAACTTTTGCTTGGTAGCATCCAGTTGCCCAGATAACCCTTTAAAGCGGGTAACCATGCGCTGCTTTTTATCCAATTCCTGCAAGCCGCTGCTTGTTTCAGCCACTGCACTTTTTAGCTGGCCCACACTCTTGGCAGCGTTTTCTACGGGCCGGCTGAATTTGTCCACTGCAGCCAAGGCAATGGAAATTTTAGTATCAGCCACGTTCTACCTCTTTTTAATGCCCAGCTTTGCCGCTGCCAGGTGGTAACGGCGCATTGCTTCATCAATACGCCAGTCCAATATTTCGCTTGGGTTTACGTGATAAACCAAAGGGATCACATCTGTTAAGACTTCAACGTCTTTTGGCGAAAGAAGTCCGCCGATTTTTGCAAAAAATCAATAAGGCGCTCCTGCAGCTGATTCCAATCTGGCAGGCTCATGCGCTCCAGTTCTTCACGGCTAAAGCCGGAGCAGCTAGTGCTAATAAATAGCGTGCGGTCCCACTCATCATCATGGGAGTCCATTAAATCAGTAGTGGCTACCGAAGGCGGACGCAGCTTATAAGTGGTTTTGTCTTGTCCATCATCACCTTGGAACGGAACAAGCAGCACAGGCTCATCCAAGTTAACTTCACCTGGTTCCATCAACTGGATAGCAGTGGACTGCATAAGATCCAAAACCTTGTCCTGGATACTATTGTAATCTGGGGTAATGAGGCGTTTTAGTTCGGCAAGGGTTAAGCCGGTACTTGTACTAATACAGGCACGCAGTAAATCGGTATCTTTGCCTTTGTGGGCTTTGCTTATTTCACGGTGCTGGCCCATGGTCAAAGGTTTCATTACCACGGTTTTGACTGGCTGGCTCTTATCATCATCAATAGGCCAATTAAGATCATGTGTTTTAGGCTGGAACATAAATTTGGTACTCCCATAAAAAAAAAGACCCACTGCAGTTATGCAAGTGGGCCAAGTCTGTAGCTACACAGGGAACTATTTGAGGTTAAGGCATGCCTACATTGCGGCGGTGTTCTGCCATCAGGTCACCATTGCCTAAGTTGAGGATTTGAGCATTACGGTCAATGTCATAAATAACCTTGCCGCTTTCCGTTTTCTTATAAGCACTAACTGCCATTTCCAGCTCTTGGTCTGGCAGTTCACCCATTTTACTGGCTGACTCAGTAACAGAAATAACTTCACCGGTAAGGCTGTAAACAATGGCAAATTTATTGCCATCTTCATCTTGCTGGGATTCTTTCACATCGACCTGGCAAAGTTCACCTGCAGCTAAACCAAAAGCAGCCAATAACTCTTGGTTGGCTCCCTTCACTTTAAACTTGCTGTTCATCTTCTCCAGACCCACCATGATTTCACCAGGGATAAAGGAGCCGCCACGGGTCTCCTGCATCACCTTTTTAATTTCTGGTGCGTTGAATTCGTCCAGTTCTTTAACTAACGGCTGACCGTTAACCATACCCTGGCGGGTAATGCGTGAGCGTTGTCCTGCCATTATAAAACTCCTTCAAGGAATGATTCGACAATGCCGACATCTTCAATTAAGTGGTAAACCATGTGCTCATTAGGCGCATAGCCGTGGTATTTAATCGCAATATGCCATTCACCATTGCGATAGTTTTCCACGTTGTTAAGCGTTGGATGCAGGTACACTTGGGCGCCCATGATAGTTTCATCAGCCTGCAGAGATTTAAGCCATACATTCAGCTTTGTGATCTCTTGCTCCATAAATGACTTGCTAAGGTTTCGAGCCATTGCACGCTGGGCCGTCTTGGCCAACTTGCGAATAATGGCGTATTCAAGGCCAACCTGGGAAACAAAGCGGCCCATAACACAGCGGTTACCAATCAGTGAAAAACCACCCATTGAAGTACGCGCAAAATACGAAACACCGTGACGGTTCAACAAATCACCATTTGTTGATTTGTCCATAATGTTGTAATCAATCGTGCGTGCCGTGCCATCAATCAGCGCACCCATGCCACCCTTAGCAGGGCTTTCCCATGCCTTAACACGGGCAAAACATGACAGCGCAATGGCTGCAGCTGAAAAGTACACGTTACCTTTAGCCGCTTGGCTGTATACCGCCACTTGAGGGTCAACCATATAAAAGGCTTCATAGCCGGTACCTTCACCGCCTAAGCTCTTAGAGTAATCCACAGCAGCCGTATCATTGGTATTAGGCCCATCACCTACTGGCACAGCAAACAAGCGCTTACCCATGGCAGCAAGTGAATCAGCCACCGGCTTAGTATTAAAACCAGGGGCAGCAATATGGGTTGGTGTTTCCATGCAATCAGCCAGGGCTTGAATACCCAAACGCTGACCAGTGGCAGCATCCACTTTGCCGATCACGTTATTAGTGGTTGCAGCTGCATCAGCACCCTCTTCCACAATAACGGCATAGATAGGCACTGATACTAGGCGGAAAATCTCATAGCAGGTACGCCACAAGGTACCGCGCTCAGTGCCAGCCATATCCAACTTGGCAGCATCACCAAGGTTAGCGATACGCACAGGACTATTTTTTGGCAATAGTGGGTCAGCATCTGGAGCGGTTCCCACCACCCCCAAAACAATACCACCCAGCGGCCCCATTGGAGGCGGAGCTGGATGGCTAATTACACTGATACCGTTATGCACAAATGATGCAATCTCAGGCATTAGCTTTCTCCTTTCTGTTTACTGGCCAATACCGTGTTCTTTTCCACTTTACCGCCCAATATTAAAAAATCCGCTTCACAAGGAAGCAGCTCGACTTCTTCACCTTTCTGGTGCCAATGCTTACGATTAGGACACTGATAAGGCACCAACACCGTGTACTTCTGGCGCGGGTTCGGTTTCTTTGGGGTTGCCATTAAGGCCTCCAGATACAAAAAACCCAGCGCAATGGCTGGGAATTAGATATAAAAAAACCGCCGTATGGGCGGTTGGTTAGATAGTTGGCTTTTCAGGCCAAATGACATCATCGGGGTTGTTGTACGTTTGCGGTATATCTCGTAATAATTGACGATAAGTCGTAAATTCAGCTTTTTTATCATCAGTTAACGGACAATCTAAAGTTTGCGTCCAATCAGTTTCAGTAACTCGTTTATCACGTTCTTGGCGAGCTTCATCCATTGTGCTGAATGCAGTTTTAAATTCAGCATTAGGATCAATGCTATCCATTAGTTCACGGATATTCCCCGTATAACTTTGCCAACCTGACCAGTCACCATTATTCAGTTTAAATTTGTATTTCATCATTACACCTGTGTCACTGTGCCGTCTTTCTTAACCCATGTGTTATAGGTTGACGAACAATTATTGAAAAAGGCCATTGGGTCAGTTTGATCACGATCTGCTGCAATAGGCAAGTACGTTGCTGGGGCTTGAATAATCACTTCTGTATTTGGCTGTAAGTAGATAGCAAAATAACCATCATGGCTACTCACCATATTATCAACCAATAGAAACTTATCAGTGCTCAATACATCATAGGCTTGTAGTGGATCTTCTGTATATCCTGTTTTATTGATGGTAGGACGCGCACCATCTGCACATAACCATTTACTATGATAATGAGCATACCCAAGCCAACCTCTTGCCATACCAACGCACCCTGAAACAACGTGCATTAAAACACTTGAAAAAATATCAGCAGCGGTATCACGCCGAACGATAGGAGAAATTCGCTGCTTAATAAAACCAACATTCTGACTTGTATTTTTAATTTTCAAATAGCGAGGAGTCAAAATGTTCGCATTACCAAATTCAACGGTAGTTACTGTTGGGTTTCCATAAATACCCTTTAGCACTTTCAACGTATTTTCAGTCCAGCCAAAAAAATACTCATAGTTTTGAACGGTTTCAATAGTCACCCCAGATGTAAGCCAAAAAGGTAATGAATCATCTGTATCTGGTGAAAATATAATGTTTTTTAGAACATTATGTGTAATGCCGTTCTTATGTCGCTCACCTCGGTGTCCTGCTAAAAAGTCATCAACTTCCTTTTCAGCCAAATCAACTCGCTGATCAATTTCACCCATTTTACCCGCCACCGTAGCAGTCATATTATTAACTGATTCGATTAAAGCGGCAGTATCTTGCGTACTCATAAAGGTCTCCTTTATACGCCGTTAATTAGATTAGTGCCGTTATCAAAAGCGGCGGTTAATTGTGTTATCACGCTGCTAAGCTCTTGGTTGGTCGCATCCAATCCAGTTTGCTTTGCATAATAAGCCGGTGCTTTACCATCAAGCAGCTTTGA
>Ga0224506_10003200_pt1 | contig 10921 bp, 5 predicted proteins | sample SF_Jan12_sed_USG_2_FD_169108 | JGI IMG/M metagenome (GOLD analysis project Ga0224506, IMG submission 169108) | Sediment microbial communities from San Francisco Bay, California, United States - SF_Jan12_sed_USGS_8_1 | ecosystem: Environmental > Aquatic > Marine > Sediment | place: USA...
GCCAGTAACGATGGCGATTTATCAACATTTGATCATTTTTGGGATTAAACATTGCTGAACATAACGCAGATTTGTGGGATGTCTGAGCAGATAGTAGATAGAAAACACCTTTTGCTGTCGCCTCCTTCTCATGTGCACGTATCACCCTACAATTTAATAGGTTAGCCAATTTCTGGCAAAACTCATAACTTGAGGCCAGTCCACCGGCAATACGAATTTGTGAAATTTTGGAAGACACCCTCTCGATACATTTTATATTTTCAGCTGCTAAAAAAATAATGCTTTCAAGAACGGCCACAAATTTTTCTTCATTACCTGGTTTTTCAGGATCTTCTTCCGAGGATTCTCGTGAAAAATAACTTTCAGACTCTGCAATCCAAAATGGCGATCCTATGCCTGATATAGCATTTATAAAAACAGGTGGATTACTAACGCTGGCACACCAGAAATCCAAATGAGATTCGTAATCCTGGATGCCTGACTGATCAGCAAACCACAGTAAAGCGCGACCAGCACCATTTACAGTACCTTCAAGAACATACTCAATATGTTCCTGATCAGCGTAAACTATACTGGTCAGGATCTTTTGTTTTTTCAGGTCAGGTATTTCATCGCAGGTTTTTATTATAAATGCACCAGTACCTGCATTCACAAACACTTCATCATCGGCTAGTTTACCCTCAGAATAAATAACCGCAGACTGATCCCCCGTACAAATTTGCAAAGGAATTTTATGTCCATGGCGCTCAATATGACCGAAGGTATTCCGCGTAAAAACAATATCTGGCAACACATTCTTCGGCACGGAAAATAACGTAAGTAATTCTTCCTCCCAGTTTAACGATTTATAATTCATCAACAAAGTACGTGACGCATTAGCCGGGTCAATCGCAAATGGTTTCTCATCTAACAGATGAAATAAGATGTAACTCGCCAGAGGAGCAACACACAATGCGTTCTCATCCAGGCATTTTTTTACCTCGGCCAAATTATCCAGACACCAGCGCATTTTTGTTGCACCGTAATGCGGATTTAAATAAAGCCCACTTGAATGATGAATAAACTCAGCATAATTTTCATATTGCGCTATCTGTTTAAAACAGCGTCTATCCTGCCAGCTGATAATAGGCGAAAGCGCCTGACCATTCTTTTTATTCCAACAGGCAATACTGCTTCTCTGAGTCGCTAATCCTGCTTTTTTAATTTTGGAATAATCCGCACCCAAACTTTCATAGACCTGATCAATCACCAGATTTACAGAGGCTAACAATTCAGCAGGATCATGCTCCACCTCTAGCTCGCCTCGCGTAATTGTTTTAATCGCGGACTCGGCACGACACACAATGTTGCCAATTTCATCAAAAATAATCGCACGTGTTGCATGACCACCTTGATCTATCACCAAATAATAATTTTCTTTATTCGTAGAAATCGCTAAACTCCTGGTATTAATACTAATTCAAGCCGTTTATATAAAATGTATAATTCAATTTTACACGCCAGCGTCATTATTGCCGATACAAAAAATTCATTGCATTTTTATCACGACATACTCGGTATGCCCATTGATGAAAAGCGTCCTGATCTTGGTTTTCCCGGTGCGTGGCTAAACGTAGGCAATCAACAAATACATTTACTTGAACTGCCAAATCCAGACCCAATAGATAATCGACCAGAACACGGCGGTAGAGACAGACATGTTGCAATCGGACTACCTGATATAAATCGACTAATGAATACATTAAACGAACATAACATTTCATTTACTGCGAGCTCATCCGGTCGTAAAGCCTTATTTTGCAGAGACCCAGACGGCAACACACTGGAGTTCATTCAACAAGCCTCGTCAATTTAAATTTTAAGGTGTGAAATTTATAGCTCACTCATTGATAATAAATCTGCATTGCCACCAATAGCAGAAGTATTAGTGGTAATCGTTTTTTCTGTGCAGAAACGCTGCAAATAGTTCGGGCCTCCAGCTTTTGGCCCCGTACCGGAATAGCCCTCCCCACCAAATGGTTGTACACCAACCACTGCACCCACCATGTTACGATTTACATAGATATTACCCACATTAACATTGTTACTTATTTTTTTAATCGTTTCGTCTATTCGGCTATGGATACCCAGCGTCAGACCAAAGCCCATTTGGTTAACGTCCTCGATTAATTCATCAAGCTCGTCCCCCTGAAACGGCATAATATGTAAAATCGGTCCAAATTTTTCTTCTTTCAATTCAGCTAAAGACTCAATTTTCAATAGAGTAGGGGATACGTAATAGCCTTGATCTTTTATCTCTTTCGGTACTATAAGTTCATGTAGAAATTTATTTTGATCTTTAAAATCCTGCTTATACTCATTTAGAGATTCCATTGCGCCTGCATTTATAACCGGAGGAATATCACTTGAGAGATGTGCAGGATCTCCTATTTTTAACTCGCCCATCGCACTAATTAGTAAATTTTTAATTTTGTCGAACACTTCAGACTGCACAATTAAAATTCTGAGCGACGAGCATCGCTGCCCCGCACTTAAAAAAGATGAGCTAATCACATCTTTTACCACTTGTTCAGGCAATGCAGAACTATCCACGATCATCGCGTTAAGCCCGCCGGTTTCAGCTATTAATGGAACGATTGGACAACGTCTGGCAGCAAGCGATGAATTAATCTTAAGCGCCGTTTCAAACGAGCCGGTAAAAGCGACACCTGATACACGATCATCACTTAACACAATGCGATCAATTAGCGCGCCATTGCAACTAACGAGATCCAGCACATTCCTTGGCAAACCTGATTCATATAAAAAATCAATTATTCGTCGTGAAACAATGGAGGTATTACCAGACGCCTTTGCAATCACCGTATTCCCAGAAATTAAAGCAGCAACTATTTGCCCGATAAAAATCGCCACGGGGAAATTCCATGGACTGATACAAATGAATGGGCCTCGACCATGATATGACAGACTGTTGTCCTCGCCCACTGGTCCTGGCAATTTTAAAGGTTGTGAAAAAATTTTCTGTGCCTGCACACAATAGTATTCACAAAAATCGATAGCCTCCCTTATTTCAGAAACTGCATCTCTAATTGTTTTTCCAGCTTCATAAACACATAACGCATACAATTCAGTACAATTTTTTTGCAATTGTTTTGAAAAAGATTGAATGATGCTAATTCGATGTTCAACCGTCGTATTCTGCCAGAAATTCTGGCTTACACTAACCAAATCGAGACTCGTTTTTAATTCTGACTCCGATGTATCTTTTATAACACCCACAATATGATTTATATCGGCAGGGTTTCTAACCTTTCTAAGGTTTACATTTTCCTTATCCTTTTTGTCATTTTCTTCAAATGACCAGCAACGTGTTTTAAATGATGCAATATCAAGCTCAAGTTTATCCAGCACAACTTGCTCACCAAGGTTTACACCCGGCGAGTTTTTTCTATCGCGAAATATATTTTTTGGTAATGGAATTGCCGGGTTAGGCAACTCATCAATGAGTAACAACACTTCCATTGGACTTTTTATAATAGACGCAATCGGGACATTTTCATTTTCTATCCGATTAACAAACGAAGAATTCGCACCATTTTCTAACAGCCGCCGTACTAAATAAGGAAGTAAATCTTCATAACTGCCTACAGGAGAATAAATTCGGCTAGGATAATCACCAATCAACTGATCATGAAGATTTTCACCCATCCCGTGCAGGCGTTGGAACTCAAAAGCAGAATTTCCATCTGCTAATTTACAAATCGTAGCGAGAGTATGAGCATTGTGCGTGGCAAACTGTGGATAAAAACAATCAACATGTTCCAATAAATACATAGCACAGGCAATATAGGAAACGTCGGTACTGCTCTTTCGTGTAAAAACTGGATACTCACTTAGCCCCTGTTCTTGCGAACGTTTAATTTCTGTGTCCCAATACGCACCTTTCACCAGGCGCAACGGTATTTGTTTATCCAGTTTTTTCGCGAGTGAACTCAGCCAGCGTAATGTCGGCATTGCTCTTTTCTGATAAGCCTGTACAGCCAGCCCAAGTCCATTCCAGTTTTTTAAACTTACGTGTGAAATAATTTGTTCAAAAATAGCCAGAGACAACTCAAGACGGTCCGCTTCTTCGGCATCCAGTGTCACCGCAACGTTTCGTTCGCAGGCAAACTGCATCAACGATAGCAATGCCGGAACAAGTTCATTCATCACTCGTACACGCTGAGCTACTTCGTATCGCGGATGCAAGGCAGATAGTTTAATCGATATACTCGGTGCAGCAATTGGATCTAAATTTGTTTTTTGCTTTATAGCAACAGATATTCGTTCAATTGCATTTTTATAAGCAGCCAGATAGCGAGAAGCATCGCTTGTTGAAAGCGCAGATTCGCCAAGCATATCAAACGAAAAGCGATAATTCTGATTGAATTCTTTCTCCGCGCGAATGATAGCAGAATCAATATTTTTACCCATCACATATTGTGAAGCCATCATTTTCATAGCCTGGCGAAGTACTTTTCTGACCACTGGCTCGCCCATTCGACCAACCATTTTTTTAAACACATCTGAAATCTTTCTGCTTTCACCGACATTAACCAGTTTACCTGTCAGCATTAGTCCCCATGTTGACGCATTAACAAAAATTGAATGGCTATGCCCAAGATGGGATTCAAACTCCGCAAATGCCAGTTTATCTTTAATTAATCGATCCGCGGTGGCATCGTCAGGAATACGTAACAGTGCCTCAGCAAGACACATAAGAATAATGCCCTCTTCGCTGGATAAACTGTATTCGCGAATAAATGCCTCAACCGTTCCGCAAGATGACTTATTTGAACGAACTGATTCCACTAAACCTCTAGCACTAAGCTCAATTTTCTGTAAATCGAGCGGATCAATGGTTATTGATTCTAATAATTCTTGAATACAGGTTGATTCATCAGCCAAATAAGATTCACCTATTTCTTCTTTCAACCTGGTAATGTTTGTTGATGAATTCATTACTGTCACCATCTCTGATAGGATTAACTAAGCGCTTTTAAAATATTATTATTCTAGTTTCTTAAACTATTTACTCAAAATGTCGCCATAACTATAAATGAATTCAAAATGGACGTTTCATGCTTAAAAAGCAAATTCAAATTATTGGTTACGCATCATGTTATGGCGCTCAGGATCAACGCTGCGATACGGGACCAATTGCGATAAAAAACCTGGATCTGACCCAGCAATTAGAAGCTGCCAATTTTGAAGTATCATGGTCAAACCATATAACACCGGACCATAAACCAACCTCAAACCAAGACACACTTACGGTCATTAGTGATAATTGCAAAGAATTAGCCAGGCAAACACATTCAGCCGTTACCGAAAACAAACAGATTGTGGTCATTGGTGGCGATCACTCATGTGCAATTGGCACCTGGAGTGGGGTATATAGCGCCTTATCCGAGCCGACTAATTTTGGTTTAATCTGGATTGATGCACACATGGATAGTCACACCATGGAATCTTCACCCAGCGGCGCGATACATGGTATGCCGGTAGCGACTCTATTAGGATATGGCCTACCCGAGCTAACGGGAATCCAATCAACAAATAAAAAAATATTGCCGCAAAACCTCTGCCTTGTTGGAATTCGTAGTTTCGAGGCCGACGAGGCTGATTTACTCAACAAACTGGGCGTCAAAGTCTTCTATATGGAAGACATCGATAAACTTGGATTGAATCAGGTAATTAAACTTGCTAAAGATCACGTATCAAGAAATAACAATAAATACGGAATATCGCTAGACCTGGATGCAATTGACCCGCAAGATGCGCCTGGAGTGGGTTCGCCTGAAACACACGGAATTTCAGGTGTAAGCCTCATTGAGGCACTTAAATATAATGATTTTAAAACAAATTTTATTGGCATAGAAATCACAGAGCTAAACTCTAGCAGAGATAGTGTCGATAAGACTGCAAGGCTGGCAATTAACGCAATTTTAGCCTGTCTGTCTTAAAACGTCTGACCAAGCGAGAAAACATGAGCATAATTGACACGGAAAACCAATACAGCGCGCATAACTACCTGCCACTTCCCATTGTTCTCGCCAGAGGAAGGGGTGTTCATGTATGGGACGACAAAGGAAAGCGTTATTTCGACATGATGAGTGCGTATTCTGCGGTTAGCCACGGCCACTTGCATCCTCGTCTCGTCAGCGCACTAAGCACCCAACTAACCCAGCTTACCGTTGTTTCGCGCGCATTTTACACAGATAAATTAGCGCCATTTTTACAAAAAGCCTGCGAGCTTTCCGGACAGGATAAGGCTTTACCAATGAATACCGGCGCTGAAGCGGTTGAAACAGCGATAAAAGCAGCCAGGAAATGGGCGTATAAAGTTAAAGGCGTTGAAGCGAATAAAGCAGAAATCATTACCTGCGAAGGTAACTTTCATGGCAGAACAATTACGATTGTTGGTTTTTCCACTGAAGAACAATATAAAGATGGCTTCGGTCCTTTTCCTGAGGGCTTTAAAAACATTCCATTTGGAGATGCAGATGCACTTGAAGCAGCGATCACACCTAACACTGCTGCTTTTCTTGTTGAACCGATTCAAGGGGAAGGTGGCATCATAGTTCCACCCGATGGTTACTTAAAAAAATGCGAACAGATTTGTAAAAAGCATAACGTATTACTCATTTGCGATGAAATACAAACCGGACTGGGACGCACAGGAAAACTATTCGCCTGCGATCATGACAACGTAAAACCAGATGGATTAATATTGGGTAAAGCACTAGGCGGCGGTATGTTAGCTGTTTCTATGTTTCTCAGTCGCAAAGATGTAATGGATGTGTTTACTCCCGGCGACCACGGCAGTACATTTGGCGGCAATCCATTATCGGCAGCAGTCGGCCTTGAGGCATTAAAACTCACTGTTGAAAAACAATTGCCAGAGGTTGCTCACGGATTAGGCGAACACTTCATGCAATCACTCAAAGAAATGAATTCTCCGCTAGTTAAAGAAGTTCGCGGAAAAGGCCTGCTCATAGGCGTGGATATTAATTCTGAAATAGCCTCTGCGCGCCAGGTATGTGAGGCATTAATGAATAAAGGTCTGTTAACAAAAGAAACTCATGAAACCGTAGTCCGGTTCGCACCACCACTTATAGCAACAAAAAGTGAACTTGACGGTGCATTAAAAATTATCAAAGACACACTTGATAGTCTTTGCTAAAACCAAAAAACTACTCGAAATCTTAAGCTTAGTTTGAAGTTTAACTTTCCTGCATTTATATAAATACCGACTAAAACTATAATTGCTCTGTGATTTTAGATTTTGTTTCAGCGCGGTCGAATTTAATGAGTTATTGAGCTATTACTACGCCGCCAATTCAGCAGGACGCCCCACAAAATACCCCTGCGCATAATCAATATTGTAAGACCTGAGGAGGCTCAAGGTCTCATCGTCCTGAACAAACTCGGCGATAGTTTTTTTACCAAATTCTTTCGCAATATCAGCCATCGCTTTCACTAAAATTTGATCATTCCTGTTCGCAGGTAAATCCTGAATAAACGAGCCATCTATTTTTACAAAATCCACTGGCAACTCTTTCAAATAATAAAATGATGAAAAACCTACACCAAAATCATCCAGCGCAAAACGACAACCAAAATCGTGAATTTTTTTAATCAGATTGGCCGCACCCACCAGATCAGATAGAGCTGCGGTTTCGGTAATTTCAAAAATAATATTCGATGGATTAACATCAGACATACCTAATAAACGATCAAGCAAGGGCAACAATTGAGGGTCAGAAAAAGAATGCGCCGACAGATTAACTGTCATCACCATCTCAATTCCTTTTTCAGATTGACGCTGAAGCTCCCCAATCGCTTTACGCAACACCAGATGATCGATATCGTGTATTAATCCGGTTTTTTCAGCAACTGCAATAAACGGAGAAGGCAATACAAGCTCACCGCTCTCTTCTCTAATACGTACTAACGCCTCATAATGTGACACATTATTATCTGAAATATTCAGAATTGGCTGGTAATGCAATTCAAACTTATCATGCGCCAGGGCATCCACAATTTTATGACGCCAGTACAACTGTGTTTCTATTCGTTCTTTGACATTATCTGCCTTATCAAACATATGCCAGCACCCACGACCTCTAGACTTGGCCTGATACATTGCCAGATCAGCATTAGATAACAGATCATTCGCGCTCACAGCATGTTCGGGATACAAAGCAACACCGATACTGGCACAGGTTCTATGATTAGCGTCCATCATTGGCAGGCGTAGGGAAAACAAATGCTTGTTAATTTTATTCGCAACATCAATAACATCTTCTACGGTAATATTTGGCAGTATAATGGCAAACTCATCACCTCCCAGCCTCGCAATATAATCAGATTCACGCAAAATTAATTTAAGGCAATCCGACACTGACTTAATCAATAGATCACCGGTCTGATGTCCTAATGTGTCGTTAATTTGTTTAAAATTATCAAGGTCGAGAAACAATAAACCAACATTTTGCTTGTAACGATTTGCAATACTCAGAGTTCTTTTTAAAATCGAGTTAAATCGTCGTCGATTATATAAACCCGTCAATGAATCATGATCAGCAAGCCAGCCAATTTCCTGCTCGTGCGCTTTTCGCTCAGAAATATCCAGGCCTACAGACAACACAGTGGCACCGTGATTCCTTACAGATTCGATATGCGAATGAAGCCATTCGATCGTACACATTTTTCCATTTTTTCTCGGCATACTTATTTCATTACGGTATCGGGAAAGACTTCCTTCGGATACTTTTCTAAGATTGTATCTAAATAAGGACTGATCTGAATCACCACAAAGATATTTTGAGAAATTCTGCCCCATAATCTCTTCAGGTTGATAACCAATCACATGTTCAACCTGCTGACTAACCAACAATATTTTTCCATCCTTATCCTGCGTAACAATAACAACCTGCGCCGTATCAAGTAAGTGTTTAATAAAGTCTCTCTCTGTGGTGAGCTCATCCATTTTGTTCGATAGTGCCCTGGTTCTCTCAGCAACATTTTTTTCTAAACCCTCAAGCTGAAGAGCCAAATCAAGTACCGAATCATCAAGAAAATTAATTTCATCCCTGAAAAATATACTTTTTCTTGATCGCCCCAAATCCTCCCTTGCCCGCTCGAAAGCACTAACCGCCAGCAAAGGAATGACATCCAGAATTCGCTTTAAATTTGATAAAGAAGGCCATAATATGAGTATAAGTGCCAACTCTGACAGCATCACACCAAAAACACCTGTCCATAGTGTTTCGCTCATTGCTTTTTTAATTACTGATACCGGCTCTGTTATGTCTTCCAGAAAAATAACAAACACATCCTTCGAATCACTGAGTGGCCTGAATTTAATTTCAAACATCTTGCCATTAACTTTCTGGATAACACCCTCAGAAAGAATCTCATTCAGTGAAACAGTTTCAGATACCGTCTGCACGATAGAAATTGTATTGGAATAATCAGAAAGGGCCATCACTTTCGCATTCCACAAATTCAATATTCGTGAAATACGCTGTGACTCAATGGAGTCTATATATCGAGTAGACAATATGCCTATATCAATGTTCGAGGTACGACTAAAATTTATAATAGTTTCAACAAGAGAACGACCAACTACTGTCACACCCCACTGTTTTTTCTGTGAATAAATCGGGGAAAAAACATATTGGCGGCAAGTCACATTACAAAAAACTTTACTGATCGGCTTTTCAAGATTTTTCTTATCAGATAAAAGAGTTTCAATCTGTGGAGCAAATGACTCATGTAACAAATCAGTATCACCCCACATTTTGATCGCCTGCCCTTCTATATTGTAGAAACCGACAGTATCTACATTTGTTTGTATTTGAAGCGTAGACCACTCAGCCTCAAGCAATGCATAAATCGCTTGTGTGTCGTTATTATCAAATAAAGTTTGCATGCCATATAACGAGGGAATAACTTCGGCGATTTGCTGCAAATAATTCGCAGACTGATTTAACAAACCTTCTAACTGCGCACTGTTTCGCTGCAAAACCAGGTCTCTATCTGCTGCGAACCCATCCTCAAGTCCTGATTTGTGATAATGATAAAAATACGTATTGATAACGATTAAGATAAGACTGAGAAAGAGTAAAGCACTCCATTTTAAACTGAAGAAGAACGATTTTGTAGAATTACCGAGTATTTTCATACAAGCTTCTTTTTATTTAAAATTGGTAGGATATAGACATATTGATCATATGCCATTTGCGAGCAAGTGCTGGTTCATTTAAATTATCCCGTGCTGGTATCCATGCCGAGCCGTCAACTGCATGTAACTCAAACCGGCTCTCCCAATGGCGACTAATATTAAACTGAATGCCAAACATCATGTCTTTTGCATAACGAGAGTGATTTTCAATATTCGCCCCTAATGCTGACATACTCTGCACAAAGGACTCCCCATTTCTGTCTGTTTTGTCTGAATATAAAACGTCATATCGGGCAATTAAATTCCATTTGTAATTAAGTCTGTATACTGTTTGAAAATAGAAACTTTCACCGGTAGTTGATCTCAATGGATCCGGGATATATACAGACGGAAAGCCATCAAATCGAATCGATCGCTGGGCGTATTCGCTGGTAAAGCTCCATTGCAACAAGTTATATTTCAATGACATAATTGTCATATAAAAATGAACATTCGCATTTTCAGTAAATGTGGTCTCAATATCAGCCGGATCATACTCCATGAACAAATTTACGTGACTCAATGCAAGCGTAGTTTTCGAGTCACTGGACTCAAACTTCAGTCGTCCACCAATTGAAGGTTTCCCAACAAACGCACCCGGCCTAACACCACCAAGTAACGCATATTCCGTATTAATGCCTGTTACTCGAG
>Ga0224506_10003201_pt1 | contig 10920 bp, 11 predicted proteins | sample SF_Jan12_sed_USG_2_FD_169108 | JGI IMG/M metagenome (GOLD analysis project Ga0224506, IMG submission 169108) | Sediment microbial communities from San Francisco Bay, California, United States - SF_Jan12_sed_USGS_8_1 | ecosystem: Environmental > Aquatic > Marine > Sediment | place: USA...
AAAGATTTATAAGGAGAAAGGAAATGTCTGTTTTCTATCGTAAATTGGGAGCAAAAATCAAGAAAATAAGAAAATCTTTAGGTCTATCTCAAGAGAGAGTTGCAAAGACACTTGGAATTAATAGAGTTGCAATCTCTCAAATAGAAAATGGTGATAGAAAAATTAGTGCTGAAGAAGTTGCGAAACTATCAAAAATTTTTAATGTGCCGTCGAATATCCTACTTGACCTGGATAAAGAAATAGAAGTAATCCTAGAAAAAAAGAATCTATCAAAACAGAAGGCAAAACAGGAAATAAGAATAAACGTTCCTCAAAAAAACTTAAAAAAATTCAAAGAGGTATTACTCTATATTTTAAAGAAAGTTGGATCAAGACCGAATGTTGGAGAATCAGTTTTATACAAGTTTTTATACTTTATTGATTTCAATTTCTATGAGAAGTATGAAGAACAACTGATTGGTGCGACTTACATTAAAAATAATTACGGGCCTACTCCAAAAGAGTTTATAAAAATAGTGGAAGATATGGAGAGGAAAAAGGAGCTAGTTAAGATAGATGATAAATATTTTCAGTATCCTCAAAGAAAATATCTCCCTTTAAGGGAACCCGATCTTTCAACATTAAAAGCAAATGAGATAAAAATGATAGATGAGGTTTTGGAAAAGCTGTCAGATATGAATGCCAGTCAAATAAGTGAATACTCTCATAACGATGTTCCATGGTTAACAACCGATGATGGCGATATAATTGATTACGAATCAGTCTTTTATCGCACTGCATATTATTCGGTTAGGCCATATAATGAAGAAGATATTTAATAAAGTTAAAAGACTGGTTGAATTCGAAAAAGATTTAAAAAAACTTTCAAAAAAATTTAGAACTCTCGAAGAAGATTTAGAAACTTTTATTCAGAATCAATTGAATCTCTATCACAAACTTCGAATAGATAATAGAGGAATTTTTCCAATCTCAGATTTGGGAATTAGTTATCCAAAAATATTCAAAGCAAAAAAATTTGCTTGTAGATCACTTAAAGGAAAAGGAGTTGCTAGTGGAATAAGGATCATTTACGCATATTTTGAGCAAGAAGATGTAATAGAATTGGTAGAAATTTATTACAAAGGGGAGAAAGAAAACGAAGATAGAAACAGGGTACTAAGGAATTATCGTGATACACCTGTAAAAAATTCAAATCAAGATTAGACAGTATTTAACTAAATAAACACCCATTGTTTGTTTCATTTTTTGTTCCATTATCACTCTCTATCTTGTTATATAATAACAACTTAGATTGAACTTGTTAAGTTATTTTTTGCTTAGTATGGGGAATACGGGAATATATCTAGAAAGTATTGATTATTGCCTAAACAAAAAAATGTAAATTTCATTTCTATTTTTATTCATAACGAATCGATTCCACCGGATTGGCGACAGCGGCTTTGATGGTGTGATAACTCACTTCTATTTTTGTTCAATAGGATTGAAATTCTATCTTTTTTGACTACTATAAAGATGGGAAGATGAAAAAAAGGCCAGTTTCTCAGACAGGTTCTCTTAATGTCTTCTCAGACGGAGATTTTACCTCAAAGGTCATCAGGCTGATCAAATCCATTCCAAAGGGGAAGGTGGCCACATACGGTCAGATCGCCTTCCTGATTGGTCTTTATCCTTCTGTCCGCCGGGTGGTCTGGATTCTCCACTCCTGTTCGAAAAAGGAAGGACTGCCCTGGCATCGTGTAGTGAATCGTCGGGGCGCTATTTCCTTGAAGCCTGGAGCAGGATATGAAAAGCAGAAGGCGATGCTCAAAAGAGAAGGGATCGTTTTTGATGAAAGGGACCGGATCGATCTGGATCGTTATCTCTGGGAACCGGACAAAGTCCCTTTTCATATGATATACAAATAGTATGCTTCTTTTTACAGATCAGCATGAAAGGCAGGGAGAACAACCAATGTCACGGAATATTTGTCAAAGGGAGGGAATTTTGAAAAAATCATTATTATTATTCACATTGTTCTCTATCTTCATCTTTGCTTTCATCTTTGCTGGTCAGGACGATCCAGGCAAATCTAACTATTCCCCAACCGCTCTCCAAGGATTCGAACATCTGGCAACTTTGGATGGTCGTTTGACCGAACGCTTCGGCTACGGAGAAACTCCCTCCGGAGGATATAGGCTTGACGTGCATTTTGAGGGAAGGCTGGAAGGTAAAATCAACGGCATCATGAAAGGAATCGACTATGCATTGATCAGGCCTGATTACATCACTGAGCTGAATGTCCGAGGAATGATTAAAACCGATGATGATGCGCTGATCAGCGTAGAAATCACTGGGTTTCTTGTCGGGAAAACCAGCGAGATCCGAGATACAAGGGTGAAATTTCAGACCGGCAATCCCAAATATCAATGGTTGCACAATAAGATCATTGTGGGAATAGGAAAAAGCATCGAAGACGAAAAGATTTTGATTAAATATTACTACCTGCCTTGAGGGGAACTGGTCTAATTTCCCTCTATGTATTTAACTTCTTTTGATATTTAAGAATCATCTGTGTTCTTCTAAAGAAGGCGATTCTTGCTGGCATTTATATTGAAAATCTGATACCCCGCTTGAGAATAAAAGAATGGATCGAGCGTTCTATTTTACGGAAGAGGAATCAAAAAATGAATAAGGGTATTGACAATAGTATAAATAATAGTCATACTAATTGTATGAAAACTGCAATTTCCATACCTGATCATATCTTCGAAGAAGTGAACAAACTTGCCCAAGAAAACAAAACGTCAAGAAGTCAGATTTTTTGTGCTGCCGTCGAGGAATATTTAAAAAAAATGAAAGCTCATAAACTGCTTGAAGCTTTAAATTCAGCCTATGCGGATGAAGCAACTCCTGAGGAAAAACTTCTCCGTGCAAAAACCATAGAATATTATGAACGCAAGGTGCTCGAAAAGAATAAACCGTGATAATCAGACAAGGCGATATTTTTTGGGTGAATTTGGGCTCTCCCAAGGGCTCAGAGCCCGGCTATCGTCATCCCCATGTCGTGATACAAAATGACGTTTTTAATGCGAGCCGCATCAATACTGTGGTTGTCTGTGCCTTGACAACAAATCTGAAACGTGCCCGAGCTCCGGGAAATGTCACTTTAAACAAAGGAGAGGCCAATCTTGCAAAAAAAAGTGTGGTCAACATTTCTCAGGTTGTGACGGTCAACAAGTCAGATTTGAAAGACAAAATCGGTTCTTTATCTTCTAAAAGGACTGAAGAGATTATTGAGGGAATAAAGCTTCTGGTTGAGCCGCTGCCAGATCCGAGGTCCTGAATTTGTGAATGAATCCTTTTTGTAATCGTTCTATTCATACCGCAGTGAATCGACCGGATTGGCTGTGGCAGCTTTGAATGTCTGAAAACTCACCGCTAAAAGCGCAATAATCAATGCCAGTATGCCCGAAGCAAAAAAAGCCAAAATATTTAGACTTGTGTGGTATGCAAATCCTTCAAGCCACTTCCGCATAAAGTAGTAAGCAAGAGGCCAGGCAAAAACATTCGCGAGAACAACCCATTTGACATATTCTTTCGTTAAAATTAGAACTACACCCGCCATAGATGCGCCGAGAACTTTTCTCATGCCGATCTCCTTTGTCCTTTGCACTACAGTAAAAGATGCCAGGCCAAAAAGACCAAGACACGCGATATATATCGCAATTGCGGTAAAAATGCTGAACAATCGGCTTAATTTCATTTCAGACTGATACAGCATGGCAATATTCCTATCCACAAAGGTATATTCAAAAGGATGTCCTGGGTTTATTCTCCGCCACTCTTGTTCCGCGAACTGCACTATCCTAGACATGCTTTCACTAGCTGTTTTAATGAACACCCAATTAAAAGCCTGTTCAGTCGATAAGGACATCACAAAAGGTTCGATCTTTTGATGGAGTGATTTAAAGTAATAATCTTTTAATACTCCGATCACTGGAAGAACAACCTGCCCTCCGGGTGAAAGTCTTTTATCAAGACCTGAATCAAATCCAAATTGCTTAACTGCCTCTTCATTCAGCAGCAGGGCCCTGTTCATGTCAGTTGTAAATTCTCTTGAAAAATCCCTGCCTTCGTGAAGCTCTATACCGAATGTCTCGATAAAATCATAATCGACGGCTATCATCTGGACGGTCAAATTTTCATTCACCGGACGTCCAACCGGCCTCAGCAATGCTATCCCGAACAATCCTCCAGGTATAGTCGAGGCGGCAGAGACACTCGTGATATTGCTGTTTGAAAGAAGTGTGGTTTTGTAGGATTCATAGGTCGATCTTGGAGCAGGATCGGAGAGTGGAACGGCCAAAATGTTTTCCTTATTGTAACCTAGAGGCCTGTTCTTCATGTATCCCATCTGACCATATATGACGGTAAGGCCTATTATCAGAAACACAGAAATGGAGAATTGTACCACGACTAGGACCTTTCTCAATAAACCGCCTGAAACACCTTTATGTTTTTTACCGCTTAATACTTCGGTTGGTCTGAATGCAGATAAAATAAAAGCCGGATAACTGCCGGATACAGCGCCGACTAAAATGGCCAAAACAATCAAAAATAAAACCGTTTGCACACTTATTAAACTTGAAGCGGATATGTTTTTTTCCGCAATGGCATTAAAAGGATTTAATAAGAATAAGACAGCAATTCCAGCAATGAAAGAGGCAACAAAAGTGAACGTCATGGATTCGCCCAAAAACTGTTTAATCAACTGGACTCGATCGGCACCCACAACTTTTCGTATCCCGACCTCTTTGGCCCGGCTTTCCGAACGAGCCGTGGAAAGGTTCATAAAATTGATACATGCAATCAGGAGTATAAAAATGGCCACGGCAGAAAAGATATAAATATAACTTTCATCACCGGTTGGTCCTAACTCTCCTTCAAGGTTTGACTTGAGATGAATGTCTGTTAATTTCTGGAGATAAGGATTCAGTTCTACTCCAGCGGTTCTTAGCATTCTTCCTAGACGTTCTTCAAGAAGTGTACGCATTTTGGCTTCAACGGCTTCAGGGTCAGCATTTGCATCAAGCAGAAGATATGTATAAACTCGGAAATTCTGCCAGTTCCTGGAGAAATCGCCGTATAAAAGTTGCTTATTAACAGGTTCTATTGCTCTATTAAGAGTTTCAAAATTAACAAGGAAATCATAGTCCAAATGAGTTGAAGGAGGATGTTTTTTCATTATGCCTGTGATATTGAAATTCATCCAATTATCACCAATTATAATCTTGCCCATTGGGTCTTCTTTGCCAAAATATTTTTCAGCCATTTCTTCGGTTAACACCATAGAATATGGCGCAGCAAGGGCAGTTTCAGGATCCCCAGCAACCATGTCGACACGAAAGATCTCGAAAAATGATGGGTCTGCAAAATACAATCCCTTTTCGGGAAATTTTCTGTCACCGTGCTCAATCACCCACCTTGAATCAGGAGGTTTTATTCGCACGGCCTTAAGGACTTCAGGAAATTCTTCAACCATTGCCGGTCCCCAGGGGCCGGAAACTAAAGGCATCTCGATCTGATTTCCGCGGATGACACCGGCATTGATGATCCTATAGATCTGATCTGCCTTTTCGTGATATTTGTCATAGCTTAATTCATCCTGTACATAAACCAAGATGAGAAGGCAACAGATTATTCCTGTGGCAAGACCGAAGATATTGATGAAGGTGTAACCCTTGTGCCGAATAAGATTCCTGAAGGCTATTTTCATATAGTTTTTCAGCATTTTTTCTTCCATTGATTCATACGATTTTTTTCCAGAAGAAGTTCACAAGGATGCTGATTCATGCATCATGAGGTACCCTAGGAGACCGTCTGACTACGAATCCAAAGGTCGTAGGTTCGAATCCTGCCGGGCGTACCACCCCAGTTAAGGCTTTTGTATCTCCATCAGCAACTTACAATCGATTTTGTTATGGTCGGTTAAGTCAGGTTATGTCATTTTAAGCCGTTTTTAGTGACATTTTACTGACCGAATTACTGACCGATGATAAAAAGGGAGTAGTTCGTGCTTTATTAGACGACATTTGTTCCAGGGGGAAGTCCATTCGGATTGATATACACGCAAGGGACTTAAAATCCCTCGTAGGTTGTACCTGCGTGCCGGTTCGAGTCCGGCCCCCGGCATTCCTGTTACCCCAAGAAATCGATGCTTTTTTAAGATTTTTAAGTCTTCCGGATTTTCAATCCTAATACCGTAGTTTCAGCCATTTTCAGTCATTTTTGGCCCGTATTTGGCCCACAAGCTGTTGTCTACATGGACACATGACTCTGGATCATGGAATCGGGGTTCGAATCCCTGCTTCCCAGCCAGCCTGATTTCTCTATCTTCCCCTGTAATTCCCCATTTTTGCCTTTCAACCGTAATACCATAGCTTCAGCGCTAGTCAACAGAATTTGTCACGTATTTGTCACATGGGAAGATATGTATGTCTATGGAGGGCAATATGAATAGACTAGACAAATTAAGCACAAGATCTCTGATCCGGTTGCTCTAGGGATGATTGAGGAGTTGGGGCGGCCCATCTCCTCCAAAGGCTGGGCCGACATGATCCGCAAAGTGTACGAGGTCGATCCCTTGGTCTGCCCCAAGTGCGGAGGCATGATGAAGGTCATCGCTTTCCTGACCGACTATGTGGTGGTTGACAGGATAGTTCATCACCTCAAGCTGACATTTGTCGCGGAGAGACCTCCGCCTCCTCATATGGTCTCGCAGGAATTCTTCTTGGACTCCGAGGCTCCGGCCGATTATTTTTCATGATTTTCTCCTTGAGCAGGGAGGAGAAGTCTGGCTGGTTTTCGGCATTTTTTAGCATATCTGCGGATTGTTAGGCGTTTTCGCCTACCAGGAGCGGTTCCCGATGTTGGTTGACATCTATTTTGTCGTGATTTATATTTCTTGAGGATGGTTGAATGGGAAAAATGGCAATTATGATGCGCTCCCAGCTCCCACAGCAGAAAAGGAATTTCCTATATTTATCCCGAGGCGTCGCTTCTTCGTCATCTTCAATTCCCCTTCGGGAGCTCTTGCCTATGCGTAGCCATAAAGAAATAGGGAAGGTCCTGCTTTTCTATTCTATCCTCTCCGTCGTCCTGACGTTGCCGCTGGCCTTCCATCTGAACGACCGTCTTCCCTCCGACCTGGGAGACCCTCTCTACAATATCTGGATTATGGATCATGATGTCCGAGGCCTTAAAAACGGTTTCCGGGATTTCTGGAACAGCAACATCTTTTACCCGCATCAGGGAACCGTGACTTATGCGGATTATCTGCCTGCCTTGGCCCTTCTCGGTCTTCCCGTCGCGACGCTGTCCCATAACCTTATCCTGACCTACAATGTCCTGTTCATTTTTTCTTACATCCTCTGCGCTTTTAGCGGTTACCTGCTCATGCTTTCCTTGAGCCGGAACCAGGCCGCCGCCGTCATCGCCGGGATCGTTTTCGCTTTCTGTCCATTCCGGACCGCCCATATCAGCCATCTGGAACTTCTGTATGCCGGCTGGATTGCCCTCTGTTTTCTGTTCCTTCATCGCTTCTTCGATCGTCCCTCTTACAGCAATCTAGCCGGGATCGGCTTTTTCTTTGTTCTTCAGGTTCTCAGTTGCGCCTACTATGGAGTTTACTTCTCTCTCTTTATCGGACTTTTCATCCTGTATTTCGCCTATAAGAAAAGCTTTTTCAAACGGAAAGACTTCTGGCTGAAAATGGGTCTCCTGGGATTTTGCTGTTTTATCATTCTTCTCCCATTCTTCTATCAGTATCCTCGCATCCACGAACAGATGATGTTCACCCGGGACATCCTGGAAACGAAGCACTATTCCGCCCAGCTCCAGCATTTCCTGATCGTGCCTCCTTGGAATACCGTCTGGGGCGGGTTGATGGGGCGTCCTTCATCCCCGGAGTGGCAGCGTTATCCTGGAGCCGTCGCCATTTGTCTGGCCCTTTTCTGGCTGGTCCGGAGGCGACGCTCTCGTCGGGCAGAACTGAAGACCGGAGGAACTCGTCTCTTCTTCTGGTGGGATATCCTGACCGGGCTGTACTTATTGCTCCTTCTTCAGGCGGGCATCGGGGGGGGCTTCACCCTTCGCTGGGGGAATGTCAAGATCCTGTCCTTTCACGCGCTGAGAAATCCCCTGATTATCCTGGCTATCTCGCTCGCCGCGAGAATCTGGCTTGGTGTCAGACGCAGGGGCCGCGACCGGCCGGATATCTCCGTCCCTATCCTGAGCCAGCGGTTTTTTCTTTTCACTTTTGTGCTGGCCTGGCTCTTGGCTATGGGCCCGGACATCAAGCTCTTAGACAAAAAAATTCTGACCGGCCCTTATTTGCTTCTTCATGAATGGGTCCCCGTTTTTCAGGGCTTGAGGGCACCCAGCCGGATGTCGATGATGATGATGCTGGCCTTGGCCTTGATGGCCGGGTGGGCGGTCAAGGCACTCACCGAAAGGATGAAGACTCGCTGGGTGAAAATAGGGGTACCGTTATTGGCGGGCCTCCTGATCATCGTGGATTATGCCTCTGTTCCCATCCCCTTGGCCAAAGTTCCCGGAATCCCGGATATCTATTCCCACGTGCGCACATTGCCGGCGGACGCGGTGCTCATCGAACTTCCCATGCCGCAAACTCCGACCGAACGCGGCCGGGAGGCTCTGCTAATGTATTATTCCATATTTCACCGGAAAACGCTTGTCAACGGCTACAGCGGGTATCATCCACCAGCGTATATCATTGTCGCTGAATCCATGGAGGATTTCCCTTCACCGCAGACCTTCCGGCTCCTGCGGGATCTTGGGGTGGACGTCATTCTTGTCCATACGCAAGGCTTCCGGCCGGAAAAGGGACTGGAAATCCAAAGCCGGATGGGGAGTTATCGCGAACAGGCAGAATTGAAAGCCTCTGCGGAAGGAGATTTCCTCTATCAACTTCTTCCCGTGGAGAAAGAAAAGGCGCCAGAGAGGCATCTTGTGGAGGTCGGAGACCGGCAGCTCTGGACAGCTTTGGCCAGTTTCGATGTGATCCGAACAAAGCTTGCTTTTGACGGCGATCCTCTGACCGGCTGGTCCACCTGGCCTCCCCAGAGTGAGGGAGATTTCTTCTATCTTGACCTGGGAAAATCCGCTCGAGTCGGAGAGATCGATTTATCCCTTCTCGGAAAACCCCTGGACCATCCCCGCGGTTTTATCGTCCACGGGTCGCTCGACCAAGAGGACTGGGTTCTACTGAAGGACGTTCCCTTTTTTGTCCCCCGGATCACGCGGCAGAATGTGCAGGATTGGGGCGAATACCGGGTCGTTGTGAATTTTGACGTCCAGGAGGTGCGCTATCTGATGATCATGCTGACCCGGTCCCATCCGATCTATCACTGGTCGATCCAGGAGCTCCGCTGCAGGGGTTGGCCATAGGTTGGCGCTTGATCATTGTCCCGGGTCCGGCGGCCCCACCCGCCCGGATTCATCCGTCACCTGGGGTTGACGTTCGTTCCCGAGAAGCCGTCTCCGGCTCACGTCTTTGACCAGGTCATTTTGGTGGCGGCGGCTTTGCAGTACTCATGGTTTCCGTGAGTGTGGACAGATGAAGATGATTGCCTTCCTCACCGACTATGCCGTTGTAGATAGAATCGTCGACCACGTCATGCTGACCTTCCTCGCGGAAAGACTGCCTCCGCCTCAGGTCGCCTACCAGGAGGTTCTGATGGCCGCGGAGTCATTGGCTGAATATTTTTCATGATTCTCTCTTCGCCGGGAATTACTCGGAACATGTATGACAGAAAATATCAAGAGTACAGAGTCAAGCAAGAAGAAATTAATCGAAAAATAAACAGCCTCCAAAAAGCAGATCACGAATATTATGTCACTGCATCTTATATACTTAGCCTGGCTAATAGAGCCTATAATCTATTCCTGAGTTCTGAACCGATGATAAAAAGACAACTTTTGAAACTTTTACTTCAGAACTGTGAAATTGACAACGGAAATCTCAGATATACTTTAAATTACCCCTTCTCAGAGATCTTTTCATACACAAAAAGTCATAATTGGCTCCCCTGTATGACGTGTTTCGAAACTTAAAGCATAAATTAGAAATTGACTTGACTACATTAAAACGCTTTTTTGACAGTTCTAAAACAACTTTACTTTGCCATAATTATTATTGATAAAATATTTGCAGGACGCATGACTTTGGATCATGGAATCGGGGTTCGAATCCCTGCTTCCCAGCCAGCCTGATCACACCGTTTTCCCCTGGAATTTCCCATTTTTGCCTTTCAACCGTGTTACCATAGCGTCAGCGCTTGTCAACAGAATTTGTCACTTATTTGTCACATGGGCAGATGTCTATGTATTTAGAGGGCAACGTGAATAGATTAGACAAATTAAGCACAAGAGCCCTGATCAGATTGTGGATCGAGATAGAGAGCCGAAAAAAACTGTATTATTTTAAAATTATATTCCCCATTTTTAGGGCAAATAATGTGCCAAACTGTTAGGCCTGTAGTGAATGGGGAATCTGTACTGAAAAGCGGACAGGTTGTCCCTCTACTCGTACCTCAGTGAATCAACAGGATTGGCGGTAGCGGCCCTGATTGTCTGAAAACTCACTGATATAAGACCAATGAACAGGGCTAAGGCTCCTGCAACAAGAAAAGTGAAAAAATCCAAGTTAATTTTGTAGGCAAAATTCTGGAGCCATTGTGTCATCACATAATAGGCAATTGGCCATGCAATAATATTGGCGACAACAATCCATTTGGTGAATTCTCTAGAAAGAAGAACAGCGATTTGGGAAACCGATGCCCCAAGTATCTTCCTGATGCCGATTTCTTTGGTCCGCTGTTCCGCCGTAAATGACGCCAGACCGAACAAACCCAAGCAGGC
>Ga0224506_10003202_pt1 | contig 10919 bp, 9 predicted proteins | sample SF_Jan12_sed_USG_2_FD_169108 | JGI IMG/M metagenome (GOLD analysis project Ga0224506, IMG submission 169108) | Sediment microbial communities from San Francisco Bay, California, United States - SF_Jan12_sed_USGS_8_1 | ecosystem: Environmental > Aquatic > Marine > Sediment | place: USA...
TGGTTTTTTAGCCAATATGAAATGGTTTGTACTTGAGCAACGAAAAATCATTAACTTTGATGAGGGCGTTTTCATTTTTATGCTGTCGTTGGCCCTGGTGTTAAACACACTGACCCCGATGCTTTGGTTATTTGCCATTAGTCAGGTCATTCATGGTCTTATGCGTAGCTGGATGCGTGGAGTCAATATGAGCAGTAACAGCAGTCAAATTATCAGTAAATAATCGCCAGCGCGCGATCGTTATACCACTATTCAATGAGTTAGCCATACCATGAAAACGATTAAAGAAGGCACCAACATGAAAGCTGTGATTCTAGCGGCAGGCGTGGGTTCAAGGATCAGACCTTTAACCGACAACTGCCCCAAAAGCCTGTTAAAGGTTGGTGGACACACCATACTTGAGATGATGATTTCGCATAGTCGTGACTGCGGAATCACGGAGATTATATTTGTACTGGGTTACTTGCAGGAGCAGATTAAAGACTATGTGACGGATAATTTTCCCGAATTAAACGCCCACTTCATCACCAATGAGCAGTATGCAACCACCAATACCGGTTTCTCATTACTGTTGGCCCGGGATCTCGTGGCGGGTTCCTCGTTTATTAAATTTGATGCAGATGTGGTGTTTGATAAAACCATTCTTAGCAAACTTATTAGTTGTGAACATGACAACGCATTATGTATCGATAAAAATATACAACTCGATGCCGAAGAGATTAAAGTCATTATTAGAGAAGGTAACCGTGTAGTCAAAGCCAGCAAAACGGTTAACCCAAAAGAAGCCATCGGTGAATCCATCGGTATTGAAAAAATTGGCGCAGACACAGCAATACAGCTGTTCGCTGAATTGGAAACCATGATGCAGGATGAAAAAAACCATCAGCAATACTACGAAGCGGCGTACGAAAGGCTGATCGAAAAAGATCTGCCTTTTTATGCGCTTGATATTTCCGGTATCAAATGGATAGAAATTGATACAAAAGAAGATTTCATAACGGCAAAAGATATATTCAATTAAAAATACGGGTGTAGAAAGCCAAACATAAGGTTCAAGCCTTGCAGCATGACAGAGGGCAGCCCTTAGTTGTGGTGTATATAGACCTAAATTCGGAAGAAATATTGATGAACAATGACTCTGTAAAAATTTCTGTCAATCCAGATAATTTAGATCGCTTAGTTAATAAGAGTATTTACAATCCCACTTTAAATTATTCTGAAAATTTCTATCTCTCACCCATGTTCGATTGTAGCCGAGAGATGGAGAAATACTCTGGAGATTATGACTATCACAGTTTAATGCATAATGTTCAAAAACCCGTGTTAACCGCGAACAAGGTCGAAGCACTTTCGTTATTTGCAAATAAGCTATTGCTGCGGGAATGGACCGATGGATTAATTCCCCTTCAAAAAACCTTTGGTTTTAGTTCATCGCTGAATGATGAATTAGAGGTAAAACGATTGTTTGAAATTGTTAACAGTAAAGTAAAAAATCGTGAAGAATTTATCATCAAACCTACCAACGGATCGGAAAGTATCGGAACCTTGAAGGTTTTCCAATATAAAAGTGACTATAAGGCAATGTTTTTGTCGGCAAACGATTCCGATTCAAAATATAACGATGCTTTAAAAGTTGTTTCAGATTACGAGACATTTAAACAGTGGGTTTCTGACGACATTATGGGTGTTACATCGGGCAACATTGATACCCATCTTCTTCATATTGAACCTGGCTTGATTATTCAGGAATTGTTTCCGCATAATAAAGAGCAAAGAGGTCCTACTGAAATGAAATATATAACTGCCTGGGGAGAGCTGCTATTTGTCGGTTGTAGAAATAGCCATGGAGTTTGTCTGGGAGGCAATGGAGAGCATCTGGAAGGGCGTCAAGAAACTGCAACAATGCTACACGATAAATTTTTCCATAAGCTTAAAATAATAGCCTTATCCTTGGCAAAAGCCTCAACTTTTCCTAATTTAAGATTCGATTTTTTTGTTGATATTGAAAGCGGCGAGTGGGTATTAAATGAAATAGAAACTATAGCAGATTGCAGATCATATTCAGATTATCTTTTAGAGTATACGGGTGAGTTCTACCTTAATGGATGGCGTAATAAAGCCTACCATACATTTACCTCGCCACTGACGACAACACTCCTGAAGAAACGTTTAAAAAACGAACTCGATAAATGAAGTGCGGGAAAAGATCTGAATAACGCTTGGCTAAGCATCTTTGGGGGCATTTTCTGTCACTTTAAATACTCTACCACCATACTCTAACGGCCATATGATCTAAGACACCAATCAGTTCTTTACGGATTTACTACAACGCCGTGAATTTTCAGGAAATGCCGTGTCTTAACGATAAATTATGTAACATTCTGTGGCTTATTCTTGTAACTAATTGATATCGTTAAGCCTCATGTCTCTGCATCATTGGCGTGTGCGGACTGTTTTTTGTTGTTTTTTCTGCAACTTCGACCATGGGCGAAAATTTTACAAGAAACTGAAATACGGCGCTGTAAGTTTTTATTAAACGCGTGGTAATAAAATACTTTAAGTTTGTATTTTTTCTTATACAACATAGCGTTACAATAGTTTTATAAAGTAATATCTGTTTTAATGATTTATTTTTAACGTCAATATAATTGTGCTAACGGGTTGATATAAAATGGTTACGGAATCCCAGCTTTCTAAGTTAATGGCTGAATTAGCTGATTTACTAACGGCCAGAGCTTATAAAATGGCGAGTGCCGAATCCTGTACCGGTGGCTGGCTGGCAAAAGCGGCAACAGACCTGGCTGGCAGCTCCGGCTGGTTTGATCGCGGTCTGGTCACTTATAGTAATCAGGCGAAGCACGAGGTTTTGGCCGTCTCTGAATCAACGCTCGATCAGTACGGCGCGGTCAGCCAAGAAACAGTGCATGAGATGGTAGCGGCTTTATTGTCAGTCAAATCAGTCTCACTCGGTGTGGCGATCAGTGGCATTGCTGGTCCAGGCGGCGGCAGTGCTGATAAACCCGTTGGTACTGTCTGGCTTGCCTGGAAAATGCTGCAGCAACCTATCATTTCCAAGCGCTACAATTTCAAAGGTGATCGCCAGCAGGTACGTCTTCAGGCTACGATTGAAGCCGTTGCCGGATTAATTAGCTTACTAAAATCACATCAATAAGCTGGCGATTATTCTTTATGGTTGAAATTCAGCAAATTTTGGCTATGCCGTGTCTGCTTTTAATGTGATAATTCGGCTAATTAAATCAACGCCCCCTAATTAAAGACCACAGAGGTAAACAATGGACGAAAATCGTAAAAAGGCGCTAGCCGCCGCACTTTCTCAAATTGAGCGTCAGTTTGGTAAAGGTTCGGTCATGCGTATGGGCGATGCGGGTCCTATGGATATCGAAGCTATTTCTACCGGCTCTTTAAATCTGGATATCGCCTTAGGTATTGGTGGTTTACCGAAAGGCCGTGTTGTTGAAATTTATGGTCCTGAGTCATCAGGTAAAACAACGCTGACATTACAAGTTGTTGCTGAATGCCAGAAAGCCGGCGGCACAGCGGCTTTTATTGATGCTGAGCATGCACTTGATCCTATTTATGCCGAAAATATCGGTGTTAATGTTGATGACCTTTTAGTATCCCAGCCTGATACCGGTGAGCAAGCGCTTGAAATCACTGACATGCTGGTACGCTCTGGTGGTGTTGATATAGTTATCATTGACTCGGTTGCGGCGTTAACGCCTAAAGCTGAAATTGAAGGTGATATGGGTGACCATCATGTGGGTTTACAGGCGCGTTTAATGTCGCAGGCGTTACGTAAATTAACCGCTAATATCAAACGCTCTAACACGCTGGTGATCTTCATTAACCAGATTCGTATGAAAATCGGTGTGATGTTTGGCAGCCCTGAAACCACTACCGGTGGTAACGCGCTTAAATTTTATTCCTCTGTTCGTTTAGATATTCGCCGCACTGGTGCAATCAAGAATGGAGATGAAGTTGTCGGTAATGAAACTAAAGTAAAAGTGGTCAAAAACAAAGTTTCACCACCGTTTAAACTGGCTAACTTTGAAATCTTTTATGGCAAGGGTATTTCACACGAGGGCGAAATCATTGACCTGGGTGTTGCAAACGGCCTGATCGACAAAGCCGGTGCCTGGTATAGCTACAATGATGAAAAGATTGGTCAGGGTAAAGAAAAGGTTCGTGCTTTCTTAAAAGAAAATCCTGATGTAGCCGATACCATTGAAGCGCAGCTAAGAAAAAAACTTTTAGTTAAACCGGTACGAAAGTCTAAAGAAGTTGTGCCTGAGCAATCAAATGCTGAAGAAGAAGCAGAGGCCTGATAAAACCGCCTATGCGAATTCGCTCAGATTGCTGGCCATGCGCGAACACTCTGAGCAGCAGCTTAGGAAGAAACTCGAACAACGCGAGTTTGATGAGTCTGAAATCGATGATGCGATTGAGACATTAAAATCTGAAGGCTATTTATCAGACAGGCGATTTGCCGAATCCTATCTCCGGTCCCGACAACTTAAACTTTATGGGCCTGTCAAAATCAGATTAGAGTTGCAAGAAAGAGGTGTTTCAGCTGACATCATTGCTGCGTTAATGGATCATCAAAACGAAGATGAATGGACTCATGACTGGTTTGCTATAATGCAACAGGCTTATGACCGTAAATACGGACACGATGAAGCCAAAGACTATTCTGAGAAAGCAAAACGCTGTCGTTATTTACAAAGCCGGGGTTTTGAAAGTTCTCATATAACAGAATTGGTTAAGTTGTAAATTTACAATAAAATCAATAATATAAACAATATACCTAATGTACATACTATGACAAGCAGCGCGCAATTACGCCAACAATTTTTAGAGTTTTTTAAATCAAAAGATCACGAAGTGGTGGCTTCGTCATCATTGATTCCGAGTAACGACCCGACCTTGCTGTTTGTCAATGCCGGCATGGTGCAGTTTAAAGAAACGTTTCTGGGACAGGAGGCTCGGCCTTATGTTCGTGCGGCGAGCAGCCAGCGCTGTGTGCGTGCCGGTGGTAAGCACAATGATTTAGAAAATGTTGGTTACACAGCGCGCCACCATACTTTTTTTGAGATGCTTGGCAATTTTAGTTTTGGTGACTATTTTAAAGAAGAAGCTATTGATTATGCCTGGGAGTTTTTGACTCAAGTTTTAAAACTGCCCGAAGAAAAACTCTGGATTACTGTCTACGAAGAAGATCAGCAGGCAGCGGATATCTGGCTGCAAAAAATAGGCATAAACAAAGACCGTTTCTCACGCATCGGTGATAAAAAAGGCGGCAAGAAACACGAGAGTGATAATTTCTGGTCAATGGGAGACACAGGGCCTTGCGGTCCTTGTACTGAAATCTTTTACGATCATGGCGAGCATATTTTTGGTGGCCCGCCAGGCACCCCCGATGAGGACGGCGACCGTTATATTGAAATCTGGAATCTGGTCTTTATGCAGTTTAACCGCGATAAAGACGGCAACATGAATCCGCTACCCAAACCGTCGGTTGATACGGGTATGGGGCTTGAGCGTCTTGCTGCTATTTTACAAAATGTACATAGCAATTATGAAATTGATATGTTCCAGAGTTTAATTACAGCCGCTGCCAAACTAACCAACACCACAGACCTTGAACACAAATCACTGCGTGTCATTGCTGACCACATACGTTCCTGTTCGTTTTTGATTGTTGATGGCGTTACCCCATCCAATGAAGGTCGTGGTTATGTTTTACGGCGCATTATTCGTCGTGCATTGCGTCACGGCCACCAGTTAGGCCAGAACAAGGCTTTCTTTAATAAACTGGTATCGACTTTGGTCGATCAAATGGGAGAGGCGTATCCTGAGCTGGTTAAGGCGCAATCGATAGTTGAACAGGTCTTGGCAGTCGAAGAAGAGCGCTTTGCTGAAACCCTGGACCAGGGCATGAAAATTCTCGAAGACGATATAACCAACCTGACCGATAACATCATCTCAGGGGAAACCGTGTTCAAACTGTATGACACGTATGGTTTCCCTGCCGACTTAACGGCTGATATTGCCCGTGAACGAGGTTTAGATCTTGATATGCCCGGTTTTGAGGCCTGCATGCAAGAGCAGCGCAATCGTGCACGGGCCGCCAGCAAATTCGGGGTTGATTATAACAAAGACCTCAAGCTGGATGCGGTAACCGAGTTTGTCGGTTATCACAACTTAAGCGCCGACAGCCGTGTCAAAGCACTGATTAAAGACGGTGAGCTGGTTGAGCAAATCAGTGCCGGCGATGAAGCCGTTATTGTACTTGATACAACGCCTTTTTATGCCGAGTCGGGTGGCCAGGTAGGCGATACCGGTTTCCTTAGAGCCGAAGATGCCGAGTTTGAAGTCATCGATACCCAGAAACAGGCCAATGCCTTTGCACATATCGGTTCACTGCTTTCCGGCAGTATAAAAACTGGCGATCATTTAAACGCCTCTGTTGATGTCGGGCGTCGTAATGCAACCATCTGCAATCATTCGGCCACACATCTGATGCACGCCGCTTTGCGTCAGGTTCTGGGTGAGCATGTCCAGCAGAAAGGCTCACTGGTCGACCCCTATAAACTTCGTTTTGACTTTTCACATTTTGAAGCGCTAACGCCTCAGCAAATCACGGCGATTGAAAGCCTTGTCAACGCCCAGATCAGACATAACGCTGATACCGATGCGGCAGTGATGTCGATTGATGACGCTAAAGCCAAAGGTGCGATGGCGCTGTTTGGTGAAAAATATGGCAGTGAGGTACGCGTGGTTTCAATGGGTGACTTCTCAATGGAACTGTGTGGCGGTGTGCATGTAAAACGTGCCGGTGATATTGGTTTGTTCAAAATTGTATCGGAATCCGGTGTGGCCTCGGGCGTACGCCGTATTGAAGCATTAACTGGCAATATTGCGCTGGACTGGGTTGATGGCTTAGAGCGTCAGATGAACAATGTCGCCAAACTGGTAAAATCTTCATCAGATGAGGTTGAAGAAAAAGTACAGCAATTAATCGATAGAATAAAAGCTCAGGATAAAGAACTGGAACAAATTAAATCCAAACTGGCCAGTGCGGCTGGCAGTGACCTGAGCTCACAGGTGGTTGAGGTCAATGGCATTAAGGTACTTTCGGCAAAAATTGAAGCGGAATCAAAGGCCTTAAGAGACTTGCTGGACCAGCTAAAAAATAAAATGGGTAGCGGTATTATCGTTTTAGGTGCGGCAAATGGCGATAAAGTCAGTTTAATCGCCGGGGTGACCAAAGACCTGACGGCAAAAGTTAAAGCCGGTGATGTGGTCAATGCCGTTGCCATGCAAGTAGGTGGCAAAGGTGGTGGGCGACCTGATATGGCTCAGGCGGGTGGTACCCAGCCTGAAAACCTGGATGCTGCAATTGCTTCGGTAGAAAACTGGGTAAGAGAAAATATCAGCTAGTCAGACTCGTCCTGTACATTCTTTTATGGCATAATTCGCCGCTGAATAAGGCCTGCTGATAGCAGGCCTGTTTGGTTAGGGATAAATATTCCGGTTTAGATAGAGAAATCGATAAAAATGGCTTTAATTGTTCAAAAATATGGTGGTACCTCTGTTGGTTCAATTGAACGAATCAAACATGTGGCGCAAAAAGTTATTAAAACGGCTGCAAAAGGTGATCAGGTTGTTGTTGTTGTCTCAGCCATGAGCGGCGAAACCAATCGTCTCATCGGCCTCGCCGGGGAAATCATGGAACGGCCAGCGGCTCGTGAAATGGATGTACTGGTTTCAACCGGTGAACAGGTAACCATTGCACTGTTAAGCATGGCGATTCAGGCAGCCGGTCACAAAGCCAAGTCATATACCGGTTCGCAAATAAAAATGCTGACGGATGATGCTCATGGTAAAGCCCGCATTTTAGATATTCAGGCTGAAAAAATCACAGATGACTTGAATAATGGCAATATCATTGTTGTTGCCGGTTTTCAGGGTGCGGATGAAAAAGGCAATATCACAACCTTAGGCAGAGGCGGCTCGGATACCTCTGCTGTTGCTATTGCTGCGGCACTTAAAGCCGATGAATGCCAGATTTATACCGATGTGGACGGGGTGTATACAACCGATCCGCGGGTTGAACCGAAAGCACGAAAACTCGACAAAATCACATTTGAAGAAATGTTAGAAATGGCCAGTTTGGGTTCAAAAATTTTGCAAATTCGCTCCGTTGAGTTTGCAGGTAAATATAATGTTCCACTTCGTGTGCTATCTTCTTTTGAAGAAGGTGAGGGCACATTGATTACTTTAGAGGATGATCAAATGGAATCAGCTGTGATTTCAGGTATTGCTTTTAATCGTGATGAGTCTCAATTAACGATTGCCGGTGTTCCAGATCAACCGGGCATCGCATCTAATCTGCTTGGCCCGATTTCTGATGCGAATATTGAAGTGGATATGATTATTCAAAATGTCGGTGAAGATGGTACTACAGATTTTACCTTCACCGTTCATCGAAATGATTATGACCAGGCACTGGAGATCATGAATAAGACCTCAGTACTGGTTAAAGCTGAAAAAGTCACCGGAAGACAGGATATTGTAAAAATATCACTTGTAGGCGTCGGTATGCGCTCACACGCAGGGATTGCGACTACTATGTTCAAAGCACTGGCTGACGAAGGTATTAATATCTTATTGATTTCTACCTCAGAAATTAAAATCTCCGTTGTTGTTGAAGAAAAGTATCTGGAACTGGGGGTGCGTACATTGCACAGCGCCTTTGGTCTGGAACAGCAGGCATAGTTTTATAAAGTAAGCTATATAAGATAAATGATAAGTTGTAGTTTCTGGAGAAATCACAGCCATCGTTTAGGAGAGTCAATAACAGTTCCTCGCGCAAAGACTGACTGTTATTGATTTGGTGATTGCAATAACAAGGAGATAACTTAATGTTAATCTTAACTCGTCGTGTTGGCGAAACTTTAATGATCGGTGATGAAGTGACTGTGACTGTATTAGGTGTAAAAGGCAACCAGGTACGTATTGGTATCAATGCACCTAAAGAAGTCTCTGTGCACCGTGAAGAGATCTATGAGCGTATTAAACGCGAACAGGAAGGAAACGGTAATACTGATGCAATGGAATAAATAATTCCAAAAAATGTCGTTTTAGGTCTTTACCAAAACGCCATTCGCAGGTATTCTTACCGCACTTAAAAACCGCCGCTTATGTGGCGGTTTTTATTGAAAAAAGATAAAGTACAGAACATCAGGAGAAATGGCCGAGTGGCTGAAGGCGCACCCCTGCTAAGGGTGTATGGGTTTACGCCCATCGAGGGTTCGAATCCCTCTTTCTCCGCCATATTGTTAAAAAAGGCGCACTGTTGGTTCAGGGCGCCTTTTTTTGTGGCCAAATGCAATTATGTTTATATTCTAAGGCATCTCAGCGCCGCTGCCAGACAGCGCAAGCCAGACGCGACAATGCTTCTTGTTTGCAAATAACAAACATGTCTGATGACTAAAAGCCTGTACAAAAAAGATACAGCTGTGATCTGTCCAACGCGTTAACTTTATATTATGCAATCACCGGCACAGCACAAGGCCCTGTTGTTATTGATTAGACCTCAGCTGAGCTTTTATGAAGATGACAAGTACAGATTCTTAACTTCGCTTTGCTTGTTTGTACGGATAAATATCTCAACTGGTTATATTTTAATCAATATTATATAAATATAAGTATTTACTAAAATAAACACCTAATAAGCTTGACGAGCAGCGCTATTATCTGGATAATTCACGCCTTCAAAACACGCGCTCGTAGCTCAGCTGGATAGAGTACTCGGCTACGAACCGAGCGGTCGGAGGTTCGAATCCTCCCGAGCGCGCCATATTTGAAAAGCCCCTTTCGAGGGGCTTTTTTTTGCCTGTTAAATATTCAAATACCTGTGTTATACATTCAATCGTAAACTAAACATATTTCAGGCAATGAATTCATTATAAAAAAAGCTACCAGAGGCATTAAATTATGGTCCGTTGCGCTTGCGGTCACGCGATATAATTTGTTAGCGGTGTTAGTTTGTAGGTCTTAAAATCTTTACAGGGGGTGAGGGATGGCGAGATTACCCCGATATTTCATAAAAAATCAGCCTCAACACTTAATTCAGCGTGGTAACAATCGAGAAATAATCTTTGGAACAGATGAAGATTATGAGTTTTAACTTGAATGTTTAAAAGAAGCAGCAAACGCTAACGGCTTAAAGATACATGCTTATGTGTTAATGACCAATCACGTTCATATATTGGCATCCCCAACAGAAGAAACGAGTATATCAAAAACGTTTCAATCGGTTGGTAGGCGTTATGTCCAGTATTTTAATTATCATTACAATTGCACAGGTACATTATGGGAAGGTCGCGATAAGGCAACATTGATTGATAGTACAAGATACCTGCTAACGTGCATGCGATATATAGAAATGAACCCTGTAAGAACCAAAGATTTAGCTAAGCACCCTAAAGAATATCAATGGAGTAGTTATGGATATAATGCACTGGGTAAGTGTAACGATTTAATTACACCACATAATATCTATAAAAATCTTGGGATAACAGAAGGTGATAGACTCAGCTCATATCGACAGTTATTCAGGCAACAGTTATCATCAAAAATGTTAACTGATATACGAGATAGTACGAACAAGGGATGGGTGCTTGGGAGTGATAGTTTTAAAGACAAGGTTGAGAAATTAACGGATAGGAGAACTAAACCAAAAGCGAAGGGAAGACCTAAAAAGGAATTAAGTCGAGTCTGAGCTTCCCCCAATAAAACGGACGATTTAATTACCTGCATATTTCTGTTCGTATTCTACAGGCGTCATGTAATTTAAAAAAGCATGTCGTCTTTGACGGTTATAAAATACTTCA
>Ga0224506_10003203_pt1 | contig 10918 bp, 8 predicted proteins | sample SF_Jan12_sed_USG_2_FD_169108 | JGI IMG/M metagenome (GOLD analysis project Ga0224506, IMG submission 169108) | Sediment microbial communities from San Francisco Bay, California, United States - SF_Jan12_sed_USGS_8_1 | ecosystem: Environmental > Aquatic > Marine > Sediment | place: USA...
GAAGAAATAAAGTTACCCTGATTGGCTTTATTTTTCTTAAAATTAAATTTCTGATAATCAGCTACACATTCAATAGTAAAACCAGCAATCCAAAAGAATAATCCAATTATATCAAGTAAGCCAATAGGTTTATCAGAATCAGTAGTTAAAACCACCAGTACTGGTAGTAGAGTAATACTAATCCACATTGCTTGTAGATTCCAAGTAATAAAATATTTAGAAATTGAGAATTTAATCTCATCGAACCTTTTATCTTCACCAATTAATTTGATTCTAATAAATAAAAACAAAGAAATTCGCAATGCCCAAATGGTCACTAGGAAAATAAGTATTATTGACCTATTACCCGTCAAGTTCGAAAAATAGTATGTTAACCATATAACGATTATAAATGTAAATCCACCACTGAGATCAAAATAATGTTCTGTTTTAAAATAATACGATGGAATGAAAATAATCCATTGAATTAAGAAGACAAACACAACTGAATAAAAAATCAAAGGATAACCAAGGAATATTATAGAGTCGAATCCTGCCAATAACGCTAGGCTAGCTGTTATAACAAAAATCATTATACCAAAGATCAACCCCTTAATATACTCCACATATCAAACATTGGTCTATTTATAAAAAAATTATTTGATAAGAGAGATTTAATTACTGTTATTCAAATATGTATTAGTTTAAGGTATTCTCTTATTGATTAATAAATTCTTTTTTAAGAAAGAAGTCATAATAAGGAATTAAAATAGTATGTCATTTTTCATACAAAACAATTTGTCTCTAACATTCCAATTTCAATCCAATTGCTATTTCAATTGATTCTATGATCGAATTAATTATAAGAATTTGGTGGTGTAGTATTAATAGAAGTATGTCTTCTTATCCAATGTAATATTTTCTATTAACATACCTATAAATAAGAAAGTTCCTAGAATTATTCCATGATAATTTATCATAGTGGGATCGATTACATAGTACAAGAAAAGATTTATGCATGCGGTACTAATTAAAAATATATTTGGGATATACTGAACCCTTACCCACTTTTCCAAATACCAATCTTCAAAGACTTCAGGTAATCCATTTTTCTTATTATTTTTGATAATTATTAAATTAGTTATAGCAACTACAAACGCGATGGTTGGAAAATGTAATCCCATATTATCGGTTAATGTATAGAACATGCTCATTCCCATGATAATACCAGCCATAATTATAATTGCCTTTTGCGCAAAAGAATCTAATCCCTTCATTTTTTCAGATTCAAATGCTTTGTTCAAAAATTGATATTCTCTTGATAATAATTTATTGGTAATTAAATAAATAAAAAAGATCCCTAGCCAAGGAAAGCCAACTAAATCACGATTTATCTTTGAGACAAAGAAATCAATTATTCCGGCAATAAATATGAAAATAGCAAACATATATCCGTTAACTATTTTCAATCGATACTTTATTCGATCTTCATAGGTTGACATCCTTTTTAGATAATTCATAAGACTTCGGATTTCTTCAGTCTCAAGCTCCATATGTAAATATTAATTTAATTATTTATAAAGTATAAACCTAGCTTGAAATTGAAACTACTTTGAAAAACAAGAGGTTTTCAAAAACAAACTCGATATACTATTTATATTAAATAAATTCGTTAGTATATTTATGAGTGAAGTTGTCATTCAAATAACAGACTTACAAAAAACCTATGACAATGGATTTGAAGCAGTCAAAGGTATTACCTTGAATATCCCCCGAGGTATTGTCTATGGTTTTCTAGGACCAAATGGTGCAGGTAAAACAACCAGTCTTAAAATGATGGTGGGATTATTGAAACCTAGTAATGGTCAAGTAACAATAAATGGACATATACCTGAGCAACATAGTCAAGAGATCAAGAAATTAATCGGGCTTATTCCCCAAGATCTTGTGCTGTGGGAAGATTTAACAGTTTATGAAAATTTACACTTTGTAGCATCCATGTATAGAATACCAAAGAATGTGGCAAATGAGAAAATTGATACTTTAATCAAAGAGATCAAATTAGAAGAAAAAAGAAATTCACTGGCAAAACATCTCTCAGGTGGTTTAAAAAGAAGATTAAATATCATTATGGGCTTGGTACATGATCCTCAAATAGTTGTATGTGATGAACCAACTCCTGGATTAGATGCTCAAAGTAGAGGATTAGTATGGGATTTTATTATGAATCTAACGAGAAAACAAGGAAAAACAGTAATTCTAACCACACATTTTATGGAAGAAGCAGATCGTCTTAGCGATATCATCTCAATTATTGATAATGGAAAAGTGTTAATTACAGATACCGGTGAGAACTTAAAGAATTCAATCGGTGAAGGAGATTTGGTAGAAATTCACTTAAACAATTCGGCTTTTTTGAATTCATCTTTAGATCTAATAAAGACAATGGATGGTGTAGAAGATGTGTTTATTCATAATGATACACTTCAGGTAAGATGCCTAAATGCCCCTTCAAAATTAGCAGTGATATTTAATAAATTGGAAAGTCAAGAAGGTCTAGAGGTTAGAGATCTTAAAATAAGAAAAACTACACTGGAAGATGTATTTCTTAATTTAACTGGTAGAGATCTAAGGGAGTGAGATTAATGATTATACTAGATGTATCGACAAAGATATTTACTCAGTTTAGAAGAAGAAAAGTCAGCTTTGCATTGATTTTTGCGTTTCCATTTTTCTTTCTCTTGATTTTTAGCCTTGCATTTTCAGGGAATAATATAGACGGGACAACAACCTATGATATTGTAATTAATAATCTTGATGAAGGTATTTTTGAGGATCAGCAACTATTTTTTAATGGTAGCTACAACGATTGGAAATTACACGGAATAGGTGAGAATTATAGTAATATCCTTGCCGATTTAAAGTATCCAGATGAAGATATAGCTGTATTTAATGTTAAAGACATAGGACAATACACCTATAATGAGGTATTTCAAAATGATGTTGGTGTGATGATAATAGAAATTCCACCATTATTTTCACAATCTGTTCTTAGTATTATTAATGTCCATGCAGAAGGACAAATACCCAATTTCCCAACCAACATAAATGTTTCAATTAACTATCATGGTCAGGATACGCAAGAATATAAAATTGCACAGAGTATATCCCAAACAGTACTAGAAGCATTCATTGATGCTATAAAGGGAGATCAAATTCCAAGAACGTATGAATTCGAACAAATTTCCGTTCTGAAAACAGATGATATTTCAATATTTGATTTTATTGCTGCAGGGATATTTGTATTTGCTACAATTTTATCTGTGAGTTATTTTGCATCTATTGCACTTGAGGAAATCTCAGAAGGAACAATTCAAAGGTTGAAATTATCCTTGATTAAGCCAAATGAATATATTGCAGGATTTATCATCTTCTCTTTCATTGTTATGTTAATTCAAAGTATATTTCTATTTATTGCTGCAACAGTAATATTCAATTTTAACCCAGCAGGTTCTCTAATTAATGCATTTGTAATAATGTCTCTATTGACAATTACATCTTTTGCTCTAATTTTTACTGCAGGAGCTACGTTCAAAAAATCAGATGATGCTGGTAGTGCACTGGGATTTGCAAGTAGTATTGTTGGATTTGCGTCGGGTGCATTTTTCCCCATGCCTGAAATTATACTGGTCAAAAATGTTATGGGGTTTACTAGTGGTTCTGCAGACCTACTTCTATGGGATCTACTCCCCTGGACACATGCAGTTAATTGTATGAGAGCTATCCTACTCTATAATCAAAGTTTAGGTGATGTAATTGGTGATATTCTGATATTGATTATTGTTTCAATCCCTTGGTTTTTGATTGCTTTAAAATTCTATACCAAACGTATGTTTGGTTATCAGGAGGTATAAATAATGTTATTTTTAAAAGTTACAATAAAAGCAATAAAACAGACATTTCGACGTAAGGAAAGGGTATTAATGGTATTCATGTCACCAATAGTATTTTTCGCATTTTTTGGCTTTATATTTGGGTCTGGAAATAATGGAGATATTACCTACCAAATAGCGTATATTAACAATGATTTAGGTAGTTCATTAGATTATACAGATTTTATCCCTGCGGAATTGAATTATAATTCTAATAATTTAGGTGATTTATATCTCGATACATTAGCAAATAATACCTCACTCATTTCCAATTCAGGTACCACATTGGAATTAATTCAATACTCCAATGTGGAGGAAATGACAAAAGATATTGAAAAACAAGTGGTTTTAATTGGAATTATTATCCCTTATAGTTTTACAGAATCTTTACTTGCCTCTTATAACTATATCCAAAATAACTCCTTGGCTGAATTTCCAGTAAATGTTACGTCTGTTGTTAAAATTTTCGGTGATCCAAGCTCCTCAAATTATCAAAGTGGAGTTGCATTAATTCATTCATCATTAAATGATTACAGTAATCTAATACTCCAAACAGAATTGGAAGGTGGAAATATAACAACAAATCAATTTGAAGTAAATTTGGAAGAACTTTCTCAATTTGCATACTTTGTACCTGGATTTTTGATCTTTCTAGTGATACTTCAGTTAGTTTCAATGTCAGGAATATTAGTTTATGAGAAGGAATCGGGAAGTATGGAAAGAATTAAGCTTTCTCTCATAAAATCAGAGGAATTATTTGGAGGATTATTATTGAGTAACATCATAATAGCCACAATTCAATTTATTCTATCACTTGTGGTAATAACCATTTTTGGATTTCATGCATCTGGATCGCAGTGGTTTATTGGGTATGTTATCTATCTCATAGCGACTATTAATATATCGGGAATTGCAATGATTATCGCCTCTTTTACCAATACAACACAAGATGCATCTTCTGTTTCAGGTATCATGTCTGCACCTTTTGGTTTCTTATCAGGTGCCTTTTTACCAGTACCTGCCGTGTGGTTGATTAAAAATTCACTTCAAATTTGGGATATCATACCAACCTATCATGCAACACAAGCAATGACATCGGTATTGATTGATAATGCGAGTATGGTTGATATACTTAAACCACTTTCTTTTCTCTTAATATTTGCATTTTTATGGTATGGTATTGGATTTATTATATTTAGAAAGAATTCTAATTATTGAATTAAATCAATCAATTTCAACTATTAATATTTCCAACTTTATTTTTTTAATTATATTTATTTAAGCAATAAAATGAATATATCACTTTTCCTTAGTAATTGCAAATAAACCAAGTAATAAAAAAATCGTGTTAGAAATGACATTGTAATAAAATGTGGATATCACAGAAATACTGGTATCGATGATAAACCAAGTTAATAATGCAAATTGAACGTATTTTTTCGCTTCAGGTATGTAATATTTGGAGATAAATAAAAAAGATACTCCAAGGGATATAGTTAATCCACCACTTATACCAAATAAAAATTTAATGTACATCAGATCAGTATTCCCTAAACTTGAAAATTCAGTTGGTGATAATAATGTTATGAATTCAATAGAACTTGGGAATAATCCAAGTATACTGAATATAATACCAAAGTCTATTAAAAACAGACTAAACCAAAACAAACCCTTATGTTTGTAATTCATCTGAATTAAAAATAACACAATGTAATATAAATTTTACATTTTAACTAATTTGTTTTACATTATGTAAAATATTTCTTGCATACATCTCAACAAAAAAAAGATAATTGATCTGAGTTGTAAATATTCTTTTACATTTTGACAATAATTTTTGACTAAAAATATATAGAATAACAAAAATGATAATATATGGAAGATTATCGGAATATTAAACCATATTTTCTGATTTTTAGTGGGGGTCTAATTATAGATACTGCCATCATTATATGGGCTGCGATCAATAGTTATATCCTTATAATGATAACCTTCGGAGTAATTGCAATATTAGGTAGTATGTATTTGTTAAATAAATGGAACATTGATGAGAGAACAGATAAAGTCTTAACAGAGGCATCTAAAGATGTATCCAACTGGTTTATTCGATTAACATCCATTATTAGTATAATTCTGTTAATATATAGTTATTATAATAATTTTATTTTTTGGGAGGTTGGCACGACCTTACTTGTTTGGACAATTATGCTTTTTTATTTTCAGGCAATTATATCGGTTTTTTATGAATACAGGATGAGTTAAATGGGTAAAAATGAAAAATCAACAAATAGGAAGTTTACCAATAGAATCAAAGTCTATCGTGCAGAATTTGATCTTAGACAAGAAGATTTAGCTGATAAATTAAATGTATCTAGACAAACAATTAATGCAATTGAGAGAGGAAAGTATGCACCTACTCTTGAACTTGCTTTCAAACTTGCTGAATTATTCAATGTATCAATTCATGATATATTTCAATTAGTTGAAAATGATAAATAGTTGTAATTTCTTTGATAATCCAGCTTTTAATATTTTTACACTAGATAAAATAGCCGAAGGTAAGTATTTAAGAAGTTCTAATTCTAAGTGAAAAACTAGAATAGTGTTATATCATCTCTTATATAATTGTAAATACAAAAAAATTCATAATGAAAATCATCATTATAATTTTGACATTGAATATCTTCTATTTAACCAATCACATTTTAAATTAATATGAGAGAGTGGATTATATTTTTTAATTTTATTAAAAAATGGCTAGAAGAAATTTTATTGTGGAAACCACTACTATTTAATCCAATAAGGAATTGACCCTAATAATTCAAGAAAAATCAATATTCATGAATGAATTCCATTGGTTTTGATACTTAAAATTAAATACTATTTTTAGTAAAGTTATTTGTAGGATATCCAATAATACCGTAATAAGATTTATCAAAGATATCGAAATAACATACACATGGATCCTATTTTCTATTTCTCTGTGATGAGTGTAACTTTCTTCTTATTTATTTTGGAAATATATTTTGCATTTAAATTAATTAAAATTCAACAAAACTATCCAATGAAAGGACCACGTATTTTTCTACTTGCAACCATAATTGGTTCACTCTCTTCATTGATGCAATTAATTTATAGAACACTACATCCAAATGCAATTGAGATTAGCGAGACTGGATCAAATGACATAATTTTAGGTATTATCTCAGCATATTTTGTATTGGTTTTCCTAAATTATTACGAAGAATCACACTTAGACGCTTCTAAAATGATTATTACTACAATTTTAGGATTAATAACCATATTTTCTACAAATGAAGATATAATAGCAATATTGTTTGAAATCAATGTGTTATTGGGTATTGCCACTTCTTTATCTGTTATGTTTTTTTTCTTGTATATTTTAATTGTAGGAAGAAACACAATTAAACGAATGATGGAATATGCTACCTCAGAACAGAAAAAGTCAATTAATTTGGTAAAATGGTACATTTATCTTAGCTTTGGTGGAGTAACCATTGTTTATTTTACTGCGAATATGATAACATCGGTGCAATCTCAATATAATACATTTTCTGCATTTTGGACAGCTATCATGCCTCAGATAATGATTATCTTTGCAAACATGTGCTTCTATTTTGGTTATATTAAACCTGGAAATCCTGCATCTTTCCAACCTCAACGAATTGACAAATTTGTTTTGATATCAGAAGCAGGTCTCCCAATATATACATTTGATGTAGAAAAAGATGTGAAAGGAATAGATGATGCTCTACTATCTGGTGCAATTACAGCAATTGCTGCTGTTCTGAGGGAAGCTACAAATATCGTGGGAGAATTAAAAACTATTGAAATCGGCTCACAATCTATTTTATTGCGAAAAAAAGGCGATTTAACTGGAGTACTATTCTCATATCTTCCAACTCAGTTTTTAAGGCAAGCAGTATCTCTCTTAATGGATAAACTAACAGCCATATTAGATTCGGTTGATTATACGTCATTAACAACAGATCAATTAAATGAAATAGAACAATTAATTAAAAACACCCTTGGATATTAAAAAGATGCGAAATATTAAATTTAGAAATAGAGATTTATTTTATAGCTATGAAATATAAGTTTATAGATTTACTTTACAAACTGGACATGTACCTCTGATTTTCTTCCATTCCAGTATTTCTCGCTCATGAAATCGATGATTATTACTACAATTATAGGTCTTTCTTCCTTTGGTTAATGGTCGTCGACATAATAAACAAGATGTATCTAAATTACATCCAGGACAACTACTGGGAACACTAGCAGGATCACTACCCCAATTGGTAGAACATTGTTCACATATCAAATCTGCATGAATCAACTTTATACCAATTTCTTTTTGGGTTTCTTCTGTTATCTGTCTATCTATGGTAATCTCAGATTTCACATAACCAGACAATATTTTCAATTCATGGCTGGTATTGTAATCAAAAATCTTGCCATCAGGAGAATAATATACTATTTCTACTTTTAATGAACCTTGTCCTTCATCAACCCCTAATAATTCCAAGGGTATCTCGTATTCTCCCTTTGATTTGAGAGTAATATACAATTGAGTTTTTCCTGTTAAAGTCACCTTTTCTCCTCTAAATGTAACAGAAATATATCCTTCACCGAATCCTATATTTTCTACTACCACCAACACATGACTTTTACCTGCATATGCTAATTCTTCAGGTGCATATATGGAGGCTGTAACCACTGGATCATGAGATAGTACGCGATAATTTAGAGCTGCCGTGTCTATAGAATCCAATTGGAAGCTTTGTTCTTTTGGTATATCAAATTCTGAAAAATTATCAGGTAGATTAAGTTTCAAATTAATTGACCATTGAATTGCATACTCACCAAATGTAGATGATGGTAGTTCTAGTCTGAATGACTGATCTTCTCCAGGATTAATAACAAAACCGTCAATATTGGCCAACTTACCTTCCTCAACAATTTGCCATTCTGAATCCGTCTTCCAGGGATATCCAGGTACTGCATTAACTGATTGGTCTACCGGGGATAGGTGATGATTCACCTTGTAAGAACAAGAAACTAGTTCTAGGTTATATCTTAGTATATTGGATATTTTCAAATTTCCCTCTATTGTTTCTCCCTGAATACTTTTGGATGGATATGTAAAGATTGCAAATTTAGACCAACTCCATTCGGTTAATTGTATTGGTTTTCCTTTTAATACGAAATCTTCATCTAATAGGTACCAAGTATGCCCATCTCCAATTATAATTGAATAAAGAGGAGTGAATGTCGTTTTTTGAAAATTTGGATCTATAAATGCTTGAATACTCAAATTTATTGTCTCATTACTGGAAATACTAAACTTGTGTTTTTCTAAACTATACAACTCATGCTTGTATATTTTTAATTGTTTTGTGTTTAATTCATCTCTATGTAACTCAAATCTTACACCCAAGATATTTTTGTTCTCGGGATCATTATTGGTTAATGATATTGCCCAGTTAAATATTTGTCCACCAATTAAATGATCTGATGAGCTCGGAGAAAATGCCTCTTTAATGACAAGGGAATTTAGTTTTTTAATTTTTGCCTCCTCATTTGAAAATTTTTGTAATAAAAGTGGAATGATTTTGGATTTATACAGCTTTTGTAATGATTTAATTGCAGGTAAGGGTTTTTCTTTGAATAATTGTTTTTTATTATATTGATTAAGAATTCGGTTAATCCGAATTATTCTTGATGCCTTCAGCACCTCAAATGTATCATATTGATAAATCAATTCATTGATAATTTCAGGTATTTTCATAAACTGAAGAGTTAAATCATTTAGTTGTGTTTTAAATAACATCTGCTCTTTCTGAAGGTCTTCTCTCCAAGTAATAAATTTCTGAGTATCTTCTTTATTGTATTTTTTTAATACAAGTTTCCGTTTTAATCCAAATATCGGAATTGGAGTCATAGGTGAAAATAGGAGGAGGAAAAACCCATGAAACAATAATATTGCAATGATTTCAATTAAGGCATACCCAATGGAAAAATCAAATAAAATAAATAAAACAGGTATTGGATACAGGACAGAAATTTGATTGACTAGGATCAATCCAATCAGCGAAATCATTAAATAATAGGTCAGTTTAAAGACTAGATATCTTATAGATCTTACAGGAAATACAAAAGTAGGTTTAGGAGGAGCTGAAAAATCAAATAGCTTGATAGTTTGTTGTTTAGCATCCAAGATAATATTTTGAACAATTGTCTTTAATTCTTTAATAGGTGTAGCTTCTATTGTTGATGAGTTGTATGCTAATTCTATATTTGTAATTCGATCGTAAATCAAACTATCTTTTCTTGATTTGTTATAAATCCACTGGTTTAAACTATGTATTGTATGTACCCTTAATATTGCAAGTAAAGAGAAAATAATGATTACACAAATCAAGACCAATACACCATAAATAAAATAATCATTTAACCAAGAAGACAATGAATAAACTTTGTTTGTATCAAACCCATCAACAATACCATCACCATCTGTATCAGCATCATTGGGATCTAATTCTAATTGATATTCCTCTGCATTAGTTAATCCATCAGAATCAGGATCTAAAAGTGCATCATTATTTAAAGGATCTAGTGAATTGGCTACTTCCCAACCATCAGGCATGCCATCAGCATCACTATCAGGATTGGATGGAGTAGTTCCTTGTGTAAATTCATCCAAGTTATTTAATCCATCTGTATCCATATCTAAATTTCCATCATCAATTAATGGATCAAGTGAATTATCTACTTCCCAACCATCAGGCATACCATCATCATCTGTATCAGAATTACTTGGATCTGTACCTTCTAAATATTCTTCTGTATTACTTAGACCATCAACATCTCTATCAAGTATTCCATCACCACTAAGTGGATTAAATTCATGCAATATTTCCCATCCATCAGGCATACCATCATAATCAGTATCAGAATTATTAGGATCTGTATCATGATTATAT
>Ga0224506_10003204_pt1 | contig 10917 bp, 4 predicted proteins | sample SF_Jan12_sed_USG_2_FD_169108 | JGI IMG/M metagenome (GOLD analysis project Ga0224506, IMG submission 169108) | Sediment microbial communities from San Francisco Bay, California, United States - SF_Jan12_sed_USGS_8_1 | ecosystem: Environmental > Aquatic > Marine > Sediment | place: USA...
GCGAATGTAATTCGACCATATATTCGTTCATACATGGGGGGGTGTAAGCAAGTACTCTATTAATCCATCACCAAACGAACAGAAAACCCATTCACCTTTTTCTCACTGATAGTACTTATATCACCATAGCCATAATACAAATATCTAGAAAAAGCCACATCAAGGCCACTACCTGTATTCGGTGTTGAACTCCACCATTGTCCCAGACCAATACTAACTCGGAATGTACCCGTAGGATTTCTCTGAGAACCCGGCAAACCAGTAAATCCGCTACTATTGGTAGCTGCAACATTTACACTTTGCCAATGCGTGGAACCCACCTCTTTTAATTCACCTCCTGCAACGGTTGAACCTCCTAAAAAGGTTACTAATGTTGTCCATTCGGCGTCTGTGGGTACATGCCAACCTGTGGGTGCTAATTTACCGGTATTTATTGCATGCCAGTTATATAGACGACCATAGGTAGCGATAAAGTTTACGTCTGTGGTATTATGTAAATTACAAAATGCCCCAGTAGTCAAAGTACTCCAGTCACTATCTACTGTAACATGTGGAATTGGGGTACTATCGTTATACAGGGTTGTCCGAAGGTTTTCAGCCATCCAAGTTTGAGTTCCAATAGTCACTGTTTTGTAAACGTTACCTTCCTGATCGGTCATTGTACCGTACGTAATATCAGGATTAAATACTGCTGAGGAAACACCTTTACTGTTATTGGGTTCAACTTTATTTTTATTGCAACTCACAAACGAAAATGTTAGGAGGCATAATATGATCGATAATTTAAGAATTCTGCTATACATTTCATTTAAATTATTTTTTCCCTACTTGAATATGGCATCGGGTTTCCTTCTTTTTAGAACAAGCAAAAAATATTTTCTTTGAACAGGTATTTTAATTTGACAATTGACATTAGACACAAAATGAAATTATCATTTAATGGTTTACTTTAAAATAGCCTCGCCACTTCGTATCTAAATCTGGATATTTCCAAAAACCCTCAATGTAAGGAGTAACAGTAGGGCTATACACCACCTTTCCCTTAAATTGCTTTTGCAAACCATTAAAAGTGGTATAATTAGCAAAAACGCCATTATCTTGAATCAGATAAAAAATACCATTGGTACCAATTTCAGTATTATAGTCAACCTTGACCACACTATCTGCCAGATACTCTTGTTTCCACACTATTGAGTCTAATGTTACACTTAGCGTATCGATGTTATAGCCACCTGTAAATATCCCGGATAAAGAATGCTTTAATACAATATTGGTAGAAATTTGCCCTTCAGAGTTCATTGCTGTAATTTTTATTGGGTTATTACCTAATTGCAAATCTTGTGTCCAACTAACCTCCCCCGTTAGAGAATCAATGTACACTCCTTTGTACGTAGAGTCCAAAACAAAAATACCTACTTCACCGGCCCAATCAATATCAGATGGAATTCCGGTGGAGCCAGTTGTATAAAAATCAACAGCAACATCGGGTGAAGAATAGGCAAAAGCTGTTGGTGGTGGTACTACTCGGGCCGGGCCGCAAGAAAAAAGAAACAAGCTCAATAACATCCCAAACAGAAATACGGTAATTTTCATTGTGGTTTTCATTTTCATAAAATTTATATAAGACAACTATTAAATATTATAACATTAGCTAATCAACAACTTTTATAATGTTCCCAAAAGAAGATGATTTACCATTCTTAATTTGCACCTTAATTACAAATTCATACACTTTATTTTTTTCTATATTTTTAACCTCAAAATTATTTATAGTTCCATCTAACATCTTATAGGTTTGAAACATTCCACCATCAACAGCTTTATACAGAAGGTACCTATGGTTTCCTGATTCATTATACTTCCAACTTAAATTCAATATGCCCGTTTCCTGATCTATTGAATAGGAAAGATTTTTCACAGGAGGCACTTTACTAAAATCACCCATTTTTACTTTTAAAGGAGTCGAAGCAATAGAGCTTAAATTGGCATCATCAATAGTATAAAGAGTATATTCATATAACTCTTTTTCTACCACACTACTGTCTAAATACTGAGTTGGCAAACCGGGAATGACAGATATTTCTGTCAATAAATTATCCTTTTCACTATCCGTTTTTCTGAACAGTAAATACTTCACTGCATCGGTACTCGAAGTGGGTGTCCAAGTAAGTTGAATGCCTAGTTCGGACACCTGAAAATTTGTAAATACAGGGCTTGTGGGGGGAATAATATCGGGCTTTAACAATTTCAAAGTATCAGAAGGAGATGAGTAATTATAGTTTACATCCAAAGACTTCATTGTATAATAAATATCTTCTGTGAGGGTCTTGATTTGGATAGTATCGGTAAAAACAGTGTCCTGAATTGGGTAGTTGTTTAAAGTGCTAAAAACATGTGATTTATCATTAGAGAAATACACCATATACCCGGCGAGATCTTGTTCAGTGCCCTTATCCCAAGTAATGGTAACCACACCCGTTGAATCGATATGGCCTTTGATGTTTTTCGGTGGTAAAGGGGGTAAACTGTCTATGATCATGGCATAGCTCACAATGGAAGAACTACCATTTCCCGCTGTATCTACCGCTGCAACAAGGTAATAGTTGGTACCATTGGATAGTGCTGATTCATCCACATAAGAGTTTTGCCCAGGAGGTAAAGGGTCATTAAATAAAGGTTCAAACCCATCTCCTGCGTTTTGACTTCTACCTATCAAAAAACCTTTTAAATCAGGCTCTTTCACATCTTTTGACCAAGAAACCTTTACTTTTGTACCTCCCAAATACTCAGCCGAAATCGCTGTTGGAGGTATTGGGGGAGTTTTATCTTTTCCCATGGCCCTAATGGGAATAGAGGGTTCAGAAGTATCACCAAAGGGGGATATTCCAATGATACGGTAGTAATATGGTTTGTAGTTTTGTTCCAAGGAATCGGAAAAAACGATAAACTCTTTATTCTCTTTAAAATCGTTGGAAATAGGATTTATAAAAGGCTGTTTGGTTAAACGTACATAATTTTTTTGATCGTCCGACCTTTCAATATAGTAGGCTGAATAATGAGAATCATATAATTTTCTATCCCACAAGAAAGCCACATAGTTTTCTTGTTCCAGAACCGAAGTAGCTAAAACCTGAGGGTTTTCAGGTATATAAGCAGAATTCACAAAAACAGCCCCCGTATCTATTTTATAGCTTTCTGATAACTCAGACACATATACTTTATAAATATAAACAGCGTCCTTTTCAATATTTTTATCCACATAACGTAACCCCAGAGCATCGGCAGTAACTGGAGAAATATCGGCAGCTAAAAGAGCAAAAGAAAAACGGTTTTCAAATTCATTGGCCTGATCAAACAAATCTGGGCTACTATACCCTTTTCCATACAACATTTGTGCAGCAATAGCGGCATATTGATTGGGGCTATCTGACTTGGGGTTTACAACTTTTTCCCAGTCGTTGAGAGGCCATGCTTTAATGGGCTGAGGGTTGACCTTTACCAAGTTACTTTTTAAGAAAAGGCTATCCTTTGACATCTTTATTCTTTCTATGTAGTACCCCTTAAGATTGGCCCAAACCCAAGCTCCGGGTTTGTCGGTAGCCCACCGCAAAACGATAGAATCTCCCATGGGTTTTGCTTGCACATGTATTCTACTGTGAAATAAATCCAATGAGTCCATTGAGGCAGTCTCTGTAGGCAAGTCACCCTGAGCATTACTGTCATAGAAAGTAATAAAAACTGCTACAAACAATGGTATTGCATGCACAATAACATTATACAAACCTTGTTTAAACTGTTTAATTAAATATATATTTTCAATTAATTTTATCATTATATATTTCATTATAAATACATTTAATATTCTGCTAATGGAGTGATTGTACAGGGAAATTTAGAGTAAATGTTTTATTTACTAATGATCCTGATTTCATTCCATAACCGGGTGGATTATAATTAAACCTTACAGTATATGACCCATTCGTATAATTGTATGTAGAAGCCCTTGTCATCAAAAATATTCTCAATTTTTGATGCAACATTCTATTGTAAGAATAGATTGCATTTGAATACGAGTTATTAGCCATAATAGAAGTTGCGTTTTGATGTAAACTCATAAAATCTGCTTTTGCAAAAGCACTTGACGTATAGGTTAAATTAAAAGCAAAGCCACTTGTAACACTAGCCCCAGAACTCATCAAGGACATAAAGGAAGTTGGTCTGAAAGAACTACTCATAGGAGAAACACCTGTGCTGACACTTCCCCCGGGTCTAAAAGTAGAACTACTAATTCCTGACACCAATGAAACACCTTGGGTACCACTACTTGAAGTAGAAGTAGTAGAGGGTGCAGGTTCATTAATTCCAGCAGCTCTTCTCAATTCATATTCTTTTATAGGTTTTGCCATATAGGTAGTTGTTGCATATTCAACAGCACGTACCGGAGGCACGCCTTTGCCATGCCTTCCCAAAGTGGAAAGTGAGAAGTTAAGATATACTGGCACTATACCGACAGTAACAGTTCGTCTTCTAACCCTACTTAATTCAGTATAGAGGTTATATATATAATAATTAAGCCTTGAAGTGTGATATGATGAATTAAAAGGAGCTTCCATGTTAACTAAAGGATTTGTAACCTTGACCCCACTTTTATAAAATCCTTTCAACTCTGCCTCTTCAAAGGGTTCATCCAAACTACCTGTTAATTTCACATGTTCAAACAGTACCAACCCCGGTTCATGTTTAGGTTGAAAACTCATACCAGCAAGCTTTTGAGTAATTGTATTGTATTTACTGGTTCTGAAGTAATACTTATACAATATTTTTTCTCCAGATTTGGCATACTCTGCAGGCAGTTCCACTCCTTTCACGTTGATGTTTAGTGACCCGCCGGCAATCATTTTACTTAGAGGCTGCAATGCCCTTGTTTGAATAGATGAACCTAGCTGTGTTCTTTGCCGATTCAAACCGGCTTGAAGTTGGGATTCTATATTTCTTCCCGGTTTTCTAATAATTTGAAGTCCGTAATACTTTTTATTTTCCAAATTGGCCAGTTCGAATTCGAGCCTATTACTTTGCAAAAATAAATTTTTCTCAATAGGTTCTCCCCCTTCCATATTGAGATACCTCACCACAAATTCGTATGTTTTTCCATTTTGTTCTGTTTCAAACAAATAATTTTGGTTGGCTCTATCATAAACTAGCACCCCCCTTCCATTTCTTGTTTCTTGCTGTAGAAAATAAGCTTGATTGTTCAATGGATAAGTGTATTTCACATTTTCAGGAACGATTACCTCCGGTCTGTCGCCAGAATGGAAATTCACTGATTTTCTTTCACTCCACACTCTTCCATTATGCATTATATCACGAATAGAACCATTGGGGAAATATTCTTTGGCTCTGACTTCCATTACAACCATATAAGGTTTTCTACTTTCAAGTGCTTCAACAATCTCATACTGAGCTATCACATTATTTTCTTTAAGCCTATATGTTCCTGTTACCTTTTGACTGGTACTTCGGTTGGTCAAAGAAAACTCATAAATAAACGGCCTTAACACCCTTACTTTGGCAGGATCTTCATCGGTAGGTGTAGGTATTTCCATAATTTTATTAACAGGAAGGTTAAAAGAAACAGCAGGGTAAGTAAATACATCCACATTGGTAGCTCCATTTTCTGGATTAAAACCAGCAATAAATTCTTCGCCAGCAAAAGGGTTCTCATTTACTACCGAGCATTTATCCCCAATATCCATTTTGAAATTGCAATACCCTGTGATCAAACCATTGAGTACGCTATAGCTCATTCCTGCCCTTCCTTCAAACCATGTAGGGTTGGGCAAACCTCCCTGCATCATAATAGCTGCCGCCATGTTTAAGAAAGGAAAATCTCCTTTTATAAACCATAAATCTACACCTACCCCCATTTCACCCCAAAGTCCGGCATACACCTGCCCCGATGCGTACCAGTTGTTGATACCAGGAGCTAATCCCGTTTCGGCACAAATTCGCCCTTCGGCATTGGTGAAATTAACATCAAAGCCCAGCATCAACCTCAATTGGGCATAGAAAACTGCAAATCGCAATTTTCCGGTATCAAAATCTAAAGTAGTACCAAAGGCAAACCCTTTTCCCGAAGTTAATTCAGTTTGAGAAGGTCGTACGCGGGCATCAATTTGGCCCGCATTTAAGCCCCCAACTCCTATTTCAGATTGGCCAGGCCCATATATCAAAGAAGAGATTTCGCTAGGAAGTTGAGGTAAATCTGCTGGAATATCATGCCCCACCATGAGGTATGACGTCAAATCCAGACTGAGGGTGGATACCTGAGCCTTAAGCCCCGATCTATTATCCGGGGTTCCCATGTAGAAGTACCACTTCTCACTATCAGCATGCATAGAGGCATCTACAAAAAGACCTTCACTGTTCATAGAGCCTTTCAGGTAATCCTCAAAATTCACAAAAACTTCAAAATCTCCACTCACACGATCGCCACCATCTTGATCTTTATGATAAGCTATTTCAATATTGGCTCTCACTTTTGCATTTTCCCTCTCCGCAATAGAGGCCATTATATACCCTTCCCCTCTAATTCCAATTCTATTCAGACCACCTGTATCGTTGAATTCTGCCTCTAAAGTGACATCCATATTAAATGCTTCATTACTCGGCATAGTGCCTATAACCGCTGTTACTTTCATTCCCAAAAAAGTTTCGAAATCAGGCACATATCTAACTCCTGAGGATGTGCTAACGTTCTCCTCTCCCCCCATTAAAATGCTGGCATCTTGCGGAGGAGCAGATTCCTGACTCACATGATGATAAACACCCCCTCCAAACCCATAGATACCAAAACCACTAAACACAGGAATCCCAGCGGGAATGTTAATCAGTCCATCCACATACCAATAAGAGAAATAGTTTTCAGTATTATATACAGGATTCTCAATAGAAAGATTCTTTTTAGTACCAAACAACACATTGAGCTCTCCCCCCAGCCCCATAGGCATCATTACTTCCACAGACCCACTTAATCCATCCCCAAAAACGGGGTCACTATGGTAAAAAATAAGCTCCCCGTTCAAAGTAACACCACTAATGGTTTGCTCTACAGAAATACTGTTAAGATCTACCCTATCAAACTCAAACTTATCTATTCCATTGCCTGAAATGGCCATTTTTCCATAGATGGAAAAACCAGCATCGGCACTAAACCCTGCATCGGCTAAAGTAAGTGCCAGATTAAAGGTGATTCCCGGGTTTTCCGGAGAACCTGTGATACCAATATTATGGATATTCACAGGAAACCCACCCATACTCTTTTGGGGGCTTGCATGGGCAAAATTCACACTTCCAATATCAAATATTGGGGCTTGTGTGCTTAACCTTAGACCTTGAAAGCTCACGCCGGTAAAATTTACTGCGGGAATACTGCTCATCGCATCGCCCAAATCTCCTTCAAAGTTTACACCTCCGTTCAAAAGCGCTGTAATGTGGGAATTCCCTCCACTTGAATACGTAAAATCGACCCTGGAATCTGGATCGAAATACATATCGGCATTTCCCCACATGGGAATATTAAGAGTCTCCTCCACAGAAACCACGAAACTCATATCTAACTCACCGGAATTGTATCCCAGTACAGCATGGTATCTAAAATAATCATCATCCTCAAAAATGGGAGTGCCTAATTTACCTGCAATTCTTCCATTGAAATTTGTATTTTGAACAATACTTAATGATACGGTGTCAAGAGCAAAAGCCCATCCCTGAACATTTCCATCAGAATAATCAATAAGATTTCTTGCTTCAACAGAAACTGTCAATCCATTTCTATCAATAATCATATTGGAAATAGACACTTCAGCCCGGCCTGCAATATCATCGTGAAAGTCGGGAGGTGTATGCAGTGTAAGTTCTTTTAAGTAAAATCCTTTCCAGGTATTTACGAGTCTTGGTTCTGCAGGTGAACCGGCTGTACCTACAAAGGTAGCATCATCATAATTTTCCGGAAAGACCAGATCTGGTGGGTTTTCTATATCAGACCAATCCAGATAAGCGCTTATTGGTTTAAATCCCCATCCATTCATACCCGGAGATTGAAAGGCGGGAAAGCTAATTTTCCCCATATAATTATTACCTCTACACCCTTTAAATGCAAAAACACCTGTAACTTGACCGGAGGGATCAACTGTACCGTCGGGGTTTTCAGGTAGAAGAACATCACGAGGAAAAGTTACCAGGCCTTTTACACTTCCGCATACAAAACCTCTACAATCAAACTGAATATAACTGGCCTTGGTACTATCGCCCGATTCTATACCTCCAATCCCAAAGCCATACCCCGTATTTGGGTCAATATATTCAAAATTTTTAGCCAGGTACAAAACATATTCATCGCCAAATCCCGTAGGTGTAAAACAGACATCACGAGCGCCAAAAGCAGGAATCATGTCAATCGCTTCCGGTATATCCACCCGAGCCATGGCCATCAGATTAGCACTTAAGGGTTCAAATTCCATTTCCATAATCCCCACCACCACTCGAACCCCATCAATTTCCTTATCAAGCCCTATAGGCATACCAATAGATCTAGTGCCATTAAAACCACTGGCCAATCTATCATTGGTTTCAATAATAGTTGTAAGAATATCGGCATCTGTAGCAGAAAAATCAGGTACAACCACAGGCAAACCATTTACTATAGTATTCACCTGTCCTACCGAGGGGGGGGCAATGTCCTCCACTGCATTTGCTGTACCATCAAACACCCTCTTATCTGAGTTTACTTTTATATTTTGAAAACTTACATTAATCCTGATGTTATTCAGAAAAGCAATTACTATTTCACCATCACCGCTATAAGTACTCCCGGAAGAAGAAGAAATAGTCATAATTTTCATATCAAATTTTCCCATCTTTACCGTTTCCCCTACAGAAATACTCGTTGCTGTAATATTGGTAATTTCAGGAACCAAGCACTCACTCACACAACCTCCAGTTTCTACCACAGGTTCCTCCTCTGTTGATGCAATAACTGGCTCTTCAGGAGTACCTATTTTAAAATTCCAAATCGGGCTGGTTCTATAAGGTGAAGAATCAATATTTTCAGTATCGCTGAGCCATTTAACTCTCCAATAATAAATACCTTCATCAGTGATAGTGACGGTTTCTTGCAATTGTTTGTACAGGTTGTTTTCTAATGCACTTTGGTTTGTTGTCATAAAATCACCTGTCATTCTGCCGTCTTTAGTAAAGAAAATAGACTCAAAGTCTTCACTATTGGACACTTCAAGTACCCATCTTTCATTTACAACCCCATCAAAAAACGATACTCCACGTCTGGAGGCTTGAACAACATCAAATGGAGGGAAAAGACTCTCAGGTTTTTCGGCCGATGTCCAAATAAGTGCTACTTCACCAGGAGCTACCGTACTTCCATTTGAGGGGCTTTCTAAAATAGATGGAGACATTCCTACATTAAACTCTTGGTTTGAAAAACTACTTGACAAACTATTTCCATCAGACAATTCCAAGTTTCCCCGAAAAGACCAAGCGTAATCGGCAGATTTATCAAAAGTATGATGAGGTTCTTGTATTGTTTTATAAACAGGTAAGTGGCTTGCTTTATATTTATCAATATCGGAGGTGCCTACTCTACCCTGACTTATTACCGGTCCATCTGGCCAGTTGTTATCGTCTGAATCTGTATCAACCACACTGCCATTCTGAAGAAGTTCCATACTTCCCTCGTACCTAACATAACTATCACTATAGGGTGTAAACTGTACAATAAAAGGGAAAAAATTAAAAGGGATATAATCACCAGGCTTAGGATAAACGGAATTAAAGGCAAAATCACCCCCCAAACCATATTGAAAGGAGCATACACTACTTGCCCCATTATTCTGAAATTGCACCTTATTCTCAGGATCGATGGAAATAACCTGATAGGCGTAGGTTTTTCCACTTTCCAACATAACATCGCTGTTGATATCCAAATTAATAGAATTGCCATAAATATCCCTTTCCAATAGATATGGATGGGTAGCAGAATTCATTGCATCGTTGGGATTGCGTGTTGCAGGGTCCAACTCAATAAGTCTGAATTTATAATATATTGCTCCATAGCCCGTAGCCGGTGGGTTCTGGATCCAATTGAAGAAAATAAATGGGTTTCCTTCCTGAATGTAAGAAAAACAAGACGGTAAAATAATTTCGGGAGGGGTTTCATAACTAACAGGCAATTCAAAACAACCTGAAATAATATCCGGTTCAGGAGACAATGCCATCAGTGGGTTTTGACAATCGTATGCACGAAGACAAAACTGATACAACCCTTCCGGTAAAGCATCGTCAGAAAGAATCCCCCTCAATTGCGTACCACTAAAAATCAATCTATTAGGGTCAAATATTCCCTGTAAGTCTGTCCCTGAAAGGGTGTTGGCACCTGGGAAAATAGTAATACAATTTTGGGAAAGGTTATTGGGGTCTGTATGGATACTTATGCTTCCATCATCATTCTGCAGCGAACCAGAAAAAGTAATTTCATACGTTTTTGTTGAATTATTGTAAACATCTATAAAAACCCTGGAATCGAAATCTGTATAATTAGATAAATGCACAGGATAGGGTGTGGAAACATTTAAACGTATATCCAACGGGAACTGAGCGTATATTGAACCTGAACCCAAAAGAGCACAACCCCATACTATGATTCTAAAAATAAAATTAATAAACTTCATATTTTAAAAATTATATCCATAACTAACCGACCCCAAAACCTCAGAGAAGCCCTCTACCCTACCATTGTATGATTTTCTATTTACAAAATTGAGCCTAAGCCCTAAAGAGTGCCTTTCCTTAAAAGACATATTGCCACCAGCTCCTACCCTCCATGTATCTCCTCCTTTTTCACCA
>Ga0224506_10003205_pt1 | contig 10912 bp, 8 predicted proteins | sample SF_Jan12_sed_USG_2_FD_169108 | JGI IMG/M metagenome (GOLD analysis project Ga0224506, IMG submission 169108) | Sediment microbial communities from San Francisco Bay, California, United States - SF_Jan12_sed_USGS_8_1 | ecosystem: Environmental > Aquatic > Marine > Sediment | place: USA...
CGCAATGGAGGCAAGCGTTGTCGAGTTGTTCGTGTGGCGAGGGAAAGTAATCTTGATAAAGGGATAAATGCCGCCCAACGGCAGACATTTATTCTACCTCATCTGTTCTACAAACATGGCGAGGAACTGGATGCTACGGTGGTGAGTGCAAGGGCGCTTGGTAGTTGGGCTGATAATTTGCGGGTTGGTAGCAGATTAAACGTATATAGCCTTGGTATTGATCAATCAGCTGCTTTGAGTGAGGTGTTTGAAGCAGGGGAGGATGACTATACCTTATATATACAAACAGCCCCCAGTGACCTGCAACTCCATGACCTGGTTGATATCCGTTTTGATGACTGTGAATTGAGAGTATACCTTTTTGTTGATGAACTGGAACCATACGCTGGAGGATGGCTGTTAAAGTCAAAGCATGCAATATGGTTAGATAAGACAGAATCATCACCTGTAGAAAATACATTTGATGGACTTGTTATTCTGAATCAGAGTGATGCCTTGCTGGCTTACGAAAGCGTAATTTCAGGTAGCCCCGATACTGGAATTATTGCCAGGAGATTATTATTAGATCTGATTACATGGCAAGGTGATAGTTTTGCAGGTGAGTTGCTCAGGTTGGGATTTCATTCAGGACATAAACGTTTTTGGGGTAAGCTACCAACTGATGAGGTCCTGTACTCGGATCTTCTACAGGAAGATTCCAGCTCAAAGAATTATGATCTTAATGCAGTCATTCCCGATGCCATTGAACCGCGCTTTCCTCTGTCTATGGAGATAGAAGAAGATGATGTTTCAATCTATATACCGCTCGGTATGCCGATTCGGATTAATCATGAAGATAGTTACGAGGCAGTGGGAGATAGAGTTACCCCTGAGTACGTGCGAAATGGATTAGAATATTTTAGTGCTGATATCTTTCTTGATCCGGAACTGTCTGGTATGCGGACCAATACTCTGCAGTCTGAGGCATTTCACAAACGATATATTACAGAGCAAAAACTAAAGGGTATCTACGCACTGCTTGCAGATCCTATGGTTAGTATTATCTCGGTACCAGATTTATCACACCGGCACTGGGACAAAAATACCGGTTCTTATACCTTACCCATGAATGAACCGCAACAGTTGTCACTGGCGACTACAGATCGCTATGGTAGACGTAAATTAAGCTGGAGCGCGGTGAGTGGTGTAAGGAGGTATGTGATACAGCATTCAAGCAGTGCTACGTTCGATTTATATGACGAATACTATATAGATTCTCCGGACCGTGAGGTGATGAAAGATAGTCAGCCTGAACATCAGGAGGCGAAAAATTTTTATCATTTCCTGTTTCCAGATAAATGCTCCAGTAATAATTTCTTTCGTGTACGGGCTGAAGGCTATGGCAACCGTAGTCCTTGGTCTAATACCTTGTACAGAAGTCTGCCTGAGAAGAGTTTTTATGGCTGCAATATTACGGGTGCAGAGTTGTTTACTACACAGATTAGTAAAGCTATTCCATTACCTGCTCAATCGAACATCCTGATTAGTTGGTCGCTCACCGTTGCAGAGGCAATAGCAGCATCATTTGATGGTGAATATCAGCTGGAAATGGCAACGGATCTGGATTTTTCTTCTGCACGTATTATCTATAAGGGGAATGATACTGCGTATGAACTTGAAGCTCAGTCTGATGAGTTAATATTTCTTCGGGTCCGTACCGTAGTTGATGATATTTCTGGACCCTGCTCTAACACCATTTATATATTTCCTGAGTCACTGAGTAGACATACGGTTAAAAGTGGTGATGAATACAATGATAACGATCTTCTTGCAGTGCATTGTGCACTGCTCAGAATCTGCGCCAGTGATGCAGATAAAGTTGCCGTCCTGTCTTTACCCAGACACTACCTAAGCACTGATGCCAGCAGACATGTAGATCGCTTGCTGCAAAGCTATGATGAGTCGATGACGTCTTCACAAATAAGATATTACGGTACAGGCAATATCAAGGTTCCATCTTTAAACAGGGGAGAGGTTCGAGCTAGCAGTTATGCTGCATTATTTCATCCATGGATATATGTCAATACGGTAGAGAACATTTCCAGCAGAGAGGGGCAGCATATATCCCAGGTTTGTCCGGTTGATGGTGCAATCTGTGGTCAGATGGCAGAGGTGAGTAATATACGAGGAGCCTGGATTGCCTCAGCAAATAAACACCTGATTGATAGCCTTGGACTGGATGCTGAATATCAGCAGGGTTTGCTCGTAGATGCTCTGGACAAACAGGTAAATATGCTGGCCAGACGAACAGGTAATAACGTGGTTATGCAATGGGATACCTTAAGTAAGGATACTGAGTATAGATCACTTAGTGTTCGCAGACTAATGACACTGTTATTGCGCATTATTCGTCGTGAAGGTGAGTTGCATGTGTTTGAACCAAATGGCCAACAGTTACAAGATGCGGTTCAGGCATTCTGGGTACAAGTTCTATCCGGACTATATCAGCGTGGTGCATTAAGAGGTGCGAGTCAGGATGAGGCTTTCCATGTAGTCACTGGGGAAGAGGTAAACAACCAGCATAGCGAAGAGTTGGGTCGTTTCTATGTTGAGTTGCATATAGCCCCATCTTTGCCGATGAATTTTATCGTTATAAGACTGGCACAAAGTACGACGAATCAAATAGTCATCCAGGAGCTATAGATGGGCAATGACAGATTGCTAACCAGTTTTAATTTTTTAATAAATCTGCGTATAGGTGATGATAAAAAATCTATTTGTTCAGGTGAGTTTTCCGAATGTGATGGTTTAGAAATGAGTATGTCACCGAAGACCATTCGTGAGGGAGGAAACAATGGGCGACAGATACACCTTCCCGCAGGTATTAGTTATGGACAACTTACCCTGAAAAGAGGAATGAGTGATAGCTGGGACCTGTGGAAATGGTTTGAAGATATACAAAAAACTCCAGGTCTGCGTGCCAAGGGAGAAGTTACCATGCTCTCGTCAGAGGTTAGACCAAAGTCTGAGCGCCAGGCAGAGGTTAAATTTCATCTTACTGGTTGTATGCCGGTCAAAATAAAAGCTCCGGGATTAAATGCCAAAGATGGGCAGATTGCCATAGAAGAGATGCAGATAGCATATGAAAGTATGTACGCAGAACGAGTTAGCTCCTGAGGATGAACAATATGTGGACAGCCTTTTATGCCTAAGCCAAATGAAGTGCGAAAAGCCATATTGCAGGCCTGTAAATGGGATAGTACTGGAAATTTACAGTCTCTTGAGGGTGACCCGGTAACTGTGCAGTTTAATCCTGAGAGTTTAAAGCTGAGTACCAGCAATCAACTTGCGAATAATAATGGTAAAGGTGGTGCCGCACTACAGTTTTCCAGTCGTGGTACGACGAAACTATCATTTGAACTGTGGTTCGATGTTAGTTCAGAGATGAAGAATGGCAAGATGAATACAGGTGTTCGAAAGTTGACAGAAAAGATTGCCGCCTTCATGAAAGCGGAAGGCGAGGATGGAGATGACAAGTTTATACCACCGGGTTGTATGTTTTTATGGGGCAAAACACTGTTTTTTGGTGTTATGGAGTCCATGAATGAAACACTTGAATATTTTTCTGAACAGGGAGTACCGCTTCGCGCCAGTGTGTCTGTAAGTCTGACCAAGCAGGATGTAAAGATTAAGACTGTAAAAAATGGCGCTGGGCAAAATAAGTCAAAGCCTTTGCCAAAGGGGGGCAGCCTGCAGGAAATGTTTGGTGAGAAGTGGCAGCAAAAGGCACTGCAAAACAAGGTTGATGACCCAAAACGTATGCCGACAGGCACGCAGATACAGACATAGTCAAGACAATTTAAGGAGTTGACCGTGGCGGTAATTATAAATGATTTTGAAGTCGTGGTAGAGCCACCGTCCAGTGCGGGTGGTGAGACACCGGCCGGACAGCAAGAGACAGAAGAACAATCGTCTGAACCCTTGTCTCCGTTTTCACTGGAAATGATTATGCGTCAGCGTCTGCTACGATCTACACGCGTAAACGCGGACTAGGGGGATTAGATGCCCGAGCTTGCCATCACAGAGTCTTTTCGATCATCGCAGCCACGGATATCGCTGGACGGCACTCTGGTACCAGAGGAGCAGATGGGTCTGTTGTCACTGTCAGTGCAGGAGAATACCGATGGATTGTATCGCTGCGAAGTGACGTTTACGAACTGGGGTGCAGAAGCGAATGGTGATCGATTTGTGTTGTTTGATAAGGCAATACTCGATTTTGGCCAAACTCTCAGTATAGATATGGGGGATGGTGATGCCCAATCTACGGTATTCACAGGACGCATCACTGCCATGGAAGGCCGCTATCCACAGCAGAGTCCACCAGAGTTGCTACTGCTAGCGGAAGACCGCTTACAGGATTTACGAATGGTGCGTCGCACCAGAAGTTTTGAAAACAAGGATTTAAAGGTTCTGTTCAGACAAATTGCCAGTGAACATGGGCTGCAGCTGGATATGGATTTTCAGGGGCCAAATTTCAGTTTGCTAACGCAGGTAAATCAGAGTGACCTGGCATTCATGCGTGACTGTTTGCGCAGAGTTGATGCAGAGCTGTGGATGGAAGATAGAAACCTGTTTGTACGTAGACGATCTGCAAGAGAGGGTGAGGAGATTACTTTTGTCTATGGATATAGGTTGCTGGAATTTTCAGTAACTGCTGATCTTGCTGCGCAAAGAAGTAGTGTTGTTGTTAGTGGCTGGGATGTGGCAAGCAAGGAGTCAATGATGCATGAAGCTGCAGGCAATATCATACAAAATGAATTAGGTAGTGATACAGGAGGGGGGCAGATATTGAGTGATAAATTCGGTTCTCGTGTTCAGCGTATAGTGCATGAAGTTCCGTTGAACAATAGCGAAACACGTGAGCTGGCTGAATCTGAGTATCGACGTATGTCACGGAAGTTCGTTGTTGGGCACGGTCAGGCTGATGGAGATGGCCGTATTAGAGTCGGGCGCAAGATACGACTGGAAGGATTGGGCAAATATTTTAATGGAAGTTATTACGTTAGTGAGGTTAGCCACAGTTTTGATATTCGTCATGGTTACCGTACATATTTCCAAGTAGAAAAACCTGGTATAGGGGATTATTGATGTGGATATGACTGCGATGCTACAGGATATGTCGCCCCGTTCTTCTCGCGGATATGGTGGACGTTTCTACGGAGTCTATTCCGGGCTGGTGACAGAGATAACGGATCCTGATGGACAGGGACGCATAAGGATAAAGCTGCCCTGGTCGCCAGATGCCGATGGTGATGTCTATAACGTATGGGCTCGTCTTGTCACGATGATGGCAGGTAACAATCGCGGTAGCTGGTTTATCCCGGATATTGGTGATGAGGTGCTGATAAGTTTTGAGGCCGGAGACACGCGCCGACCATATGTTATCGGCAGCTTGTGGAACGGTGTTGATGCCCCGCCAGAATCTATGGATGGTGCGGGTAATAACTACAAAAAAACCCTGCGTTCACGCAAAGGTGTGGTTATAACGCTCGATGACAATGATGGCCAGGAAAGCCTGCTGCTTAAAACACCTGGTGGACGTGAAATAACCATGAAGGATGGTGACCAGTTAATCGAACTCAAGGATCAGGCGGGCAATAGCGTAAAAATTTCAGTGGATGGAATAACCATTAATTCCAGTGCAAACGTTAACGTCAATGCATCGATGGTTAATATTAGTGCCGGAATGGTAAAGGTGGATGCAGGTATGTCCAAGTTCAGTGGGGTTGTACAGGCCGATACGGTGATCACCAATAGTGTGATAAGTGCATCCTATACTCCGGGAGCGGGAAACATATGGTAACGCCTCTAACAACCATAAAGCATGATGTGATGTGGCTTTCACCATCACCTATGTGGGCCGAGTACAGTGGTGTCGACAAGGCATCCAGCCGTAACAGTTTCTTGCGGCCTTCCATATTCAGATTTAATCATGATGAATTTATGGATGAAATGCTCGGCTTGTTGAGTTATCACCCTGACCGTTTGATGGAGTGGCAGGCCTTACCCGAAACCTGGCGTAAACCGATGGCCGACCCTACCACTGCAAGTCATCTAAAGCGTACACAAACCGTCAGCCACTTCAGTAAAGCACAGAATAAACTGGCGCGTAATCATGGCCTGGCTGATCGCCTTGCAAAGACATACAAGAAACCCGATGAAGATGAGCTGGATTATTCCGATTTCAAACTCTATCAACCCGCGCATCAAAGATACTATTTAATCAGTGCCTCTCTGGTCTGCCGGCAGGCTGGACTACCGGAGAGACTACTCGATGATGGAAAACAGGAAAAGGTCGGTTTTGTTCTTCGTCGTATTGTTAACCGCGATCCTGAAGCAGCTACCGCCCTGTGTGACCCAGAAAATACCGGACAGTGTGATGAATACGCTTTTGTGCAAACGGAAGATGGGCCACAGTGGCAGTTGCTGGACTCAGAAAAGGGCATGAGGTCGGATCTGTTATTTGATAATGAAGAGCGGCTGCCATTGTTCGGATTAAATTATTCGGATAATGAGATACGCTCGCGCCGCCTGTACACCGGCATGATTCCGGTAAGTCGTCGTGAGGCCTATTTGAATGCTCGTACCATTCCTCTGTCAGATCATGATGCGCTGGCAGAAGATGATGACAACATGAAAGAGCCTGATCCCAGACGTACGCTGTTTGAAATGGATGTGACCGAGCCGTGGAAATCGCTGCTGGAACAGGCTGCTAGCGTACTGAATAGTATTAATGGTTCTAAAGATATATTCAAACAACAAAGGGACCTGGACAATAGCGATGTTCCTGCAGATCGGGCTGATATCCCTGCGGCATATAAACGTTCACGTGAGCAGATACAAACAGTCTCCTGGTATGTCCTGCTGGATTTTGAACGTTTTTTACAAGACTATTTAAAAGAAGTTTGGGAAGTAGTTGCCGAAGAACGTCTGCCGGAAGAACTGGGTAGTGATGAAGAACGGGATATCATTACGGCACTACAGAATATCACCATGAGTTCGGCATTAATTGATGTATTAACTATAGCTAATAATTCCGCTGCCACGAACAAACTCAGTGCCAGTTATCATGTAGATGAAGACTGCCAAGCCAATCTCCTGTTGGCATTAAGAATGTTGGCGAAGCATGAAGAATTCATGCATGGGCTTGAGGCGGTGGATGTCGATTATGATCGTAACCCTCTGGATGAATATGGTCGTCCTAGAGGCCAAGCAAGTGATGCTAGATGGCCGCGAATGTTATTTCCACTCGCCGATCCTCAATTAAGCGGTCCGCTACCCGCTCTGGCACCCGTCGAGGCATCTGTTGATCCCCTGGAAAACAATAAAAGCAGGATAGACGCGCTGGTTGTGCTGATCGGTAAGGCTCTGGCGGTCAATGGTGCTGCCGGCAATCCCGAGGTTCCCTCGCGTGTTTCTCCATTACTGGACAAGCGTGATGCATGGTTTATTGTTCGCTGTTTTTATGAGCGGCCCAATTGTGGTCCTTATCATAGCGCGGTCATGAGTCGACCATGCCAGCCTTTCCAAATGGCATCTTTCTTTGATCCTGATGCCCCGGGACGAAAAATCAAGATCCCCATGCCAATGGACATATCGCCAGCCGGTCTGCGCAAGTTTAATCGTAATACCACCTTTATGATATCCGATATGTTATGTGGAAAACTGAAGAGTATACGTAAGCTGACTTTTATGGATCTGGTATTGAGTGTCTTGCCCTGGCCATTCCATAAAGATCTTCCCAAGCCTGATCCTGCAGGTAAATGTCAAAAGGGTGGTGATGGATTCGGAATGTTCTGTTCACTATCTATTCCTATCGTCACTCTCTGTGCCATGGTTTTGCTGATAATAATGGTCAGTTTGTTCGATATATTTTTCCGTTGGCTACCATATCTATTCGTTTGTTTACCAATACCTGGACTGGGCGGTAAAAAGTCATGATAAACATGGGACAACTATTTGGACGTGGCCTGGCTTTTCCTCCTTCTGTGGATGAAGGGAGCCGTATGGCCTGGTCTGAAGGACCCGATAATATACGTGAAAGTATCCGCATCATACTCAGTACCGAACCCGGTGAACGTTTAATGTTGCCCAATTTTGGCGCTGGTCTAAAGCGTTTCCTGTTTGAGCCCAATACCGTTTCTACCCATCGTCTTATGGAGGAGTGCATCATGCAGGCACTTAGACGTTGGGAACCGAGGATACAGGTTATCTCTGTTGACATTGATGCTGTTGTGGATGATCCAGAGGCTGCTCTGGTCATTATTGCCTACGGGCTGGTCAGTAACGGTGTAGCAGAACAAATGCAGCTAAGAGTGCAGATGCAAGGAGCCTAAGTAAACGCGAATGGCCTGCATGGAGCAGTAACATATGGATGTAAATCCAATACGGATTTTACTAAGGGATAAGAAGTATGCCACTAAATGAACCTACCTTTGATAGTCGTACTTATCGTGAAATACTCAACGAGGCCATTGCTCGCATTCCCTCTCATAATCCTGAATGGACCAATTTTAATGATAGCGACCCGGGCATAACCCTGTTACAGCTGTTCTCTTATATGACAGAGAGCATAATCTATCGTGCCAATCTGTTACCGGAAAGAAATCATAAAAAATTCCTGCGTTTGTTGGATGTACCGATGCAGGCTGCCCAGGCAGCACGTGGTCTGGTCAGTTTCAGTAATCCTCATGGGGTTTTAAATACCATCACCCTCGACAGGTCACAAAGTTTGTTTGCCGGTGATGTATCATTTAGTACACAACAGTCCTTGCAGGTACTGCCTATAGATGCTCGACTCTATTATAAAAGCCCTTTGCCTGCCCATCGCTATGCAGAGGTAGATAGTATCTATCACGCCCTCTATGCCAGTTATGATACTGATTCCTCCAGTCTCGAATACTACGAAACCAAAACTTTCAATACGCCGGATGCAGGCAGTGTCCTGCCACTGCTGGATGTGGGTACCGAGACCGTGGATGGTTCCCTATGGATTGCCCTGCTGGCGCGTCCCGGCGACAGTGTTGAAACCGTACGTGAACGTATAGCTGGCAAGATTCTTAACCTGGGTGTCATGCCGGCACTGGCACAGGATGGCGCTACCCTTTATGCCAGAGGTTCAAAACTTAGTGCCAGTAATCCCAGCCTGATATTCGAGACGCCCAATATCATGGCACCTGAAATAGCCTATACGCGTCTCACACCCAGTAGTGAAATCGATCTGTTGTCGCGTCCCGGTATCGTGGAACTCAGCTTGCCTGAAAAAGCCAGTCTGGCTACCTGGAATAACCTGGACCCTCTGGAAGCAGGCACCGGCGTTTATCCTCCATCCCTGGAAGATAGTGATGAGAACCAGCGATTGATTACCTGGATTCGTTTGCGCTCACCACAGGTTGATCAATTCGGAAGTGGCAGTCGGCAGGTACATATCCCGATTGCCTGGGTGGGTATCAATGCCGCTACGGTCGTACAGCTGGCACGTGTGGAGTCTGAACAACTACCAAGAGGAACAGGTGAGCCGGATCAAACCGCTGTGCTCAGCAATATACCGGTGATTACAGAGAGTGTAGAGATAAGGGTAAACGGTGAAGTCTGGCAGCAGGTGGATGAACTGATCACGGCAGCTGCCGAGGTTCCACCTCACAGCCCACGGTTTAGCGCACTGGAAAATCTCGATGCACAAACCAGCAATGCAACGGACAAGGCCTATACAGTGGATCGGGAGTCAGGTGAGGTGCGCTTTGGTGATGGACTGCATGGCAGACGCCCGCCTGAGGGTGCCTCCATCGTGGCGCGTTATGAATATGGCGGGGGAAGGCGTGGTACGGTCGGCATCGGTACCATCAAGAAAGGGGAGTCCTTACCTGGTGGGATACAGGTTAACAATCCTGTACCCAGCTGGGGTGGTGAAGACGGCGAAAGTGTTGAGCAGGCGGTAAAACGTATCTCCCGCCAAATGCGCCATCGTGATCGTCTGGTCTCCAAAGAAGATATGGAAGATATTGTTCTTGCTACTCCAGGTGTCGATCTGGGACGGCGTGAGGTATTGCCCTTATTACATCCTGAACAACCATTTCAGGAGTCATCTGGGGTTGTCACCGTGTTGGTGATTCCCCGTAATGATCCGTTACAACCCGATGCCCCTCGTCCTGACAGCCTGTTTCTGCAGACCATCTGTGAGTATCTTTCTCCGCGCCGAATATTAACCACCGAACTACATGTACGTGGACCCGAGTACGAACCTGTTTGGTTATCACTCAGTGTTGATGTGATACCTGGTCATGAGACCGGCCTCGTTTTGGAAGGCGTTCGTAATGCAGTGCGAGAATTCCTGTCACCACTAATGGGTGGATTCGAGCAACTAGGCTGGCCACTGAACAAGGATGTAGAGACAGCAGAGATCTCGGCAACGGCCGCACGAGTTAGTGGTGTCGCCAAGGTAAAGCAGGTTCTGCTTGGGGATAGTAACGGTGAGGTCGCTGCGATGGTAAACATTGAAGGATTACAGTTGCCACGCCTGATGGCCATCGAGGTAAGTAGTGGGACGGCAGCGAGTATTGCAGAGATACAAGGGATGAAGGCACCCGTTGGTGATGTTGAAACACGCTCAACGCCTGTACCGGTGATACCTGAGCAGTGTTAGGGAATTACATATGGATATCAATGGAACAAAATTTCATTTATTGACCGGAGAAAATGACTGGGAAGCCCTGCGTGCCAGACGTGGAGTGGAGGGCTTATGGTGGGATCGTGAACGCCAAAGTCTGGCACTGTTACCACAGATCCTGCAATACGGTCAGCGCCAAAATGAAACAGTGCTTGAACCCGCACAAAGACGTGGGGCAGCTTGTGATCGTTATGGCAATATCTTCTG
>Ga0224506_10003208_pt1 | contig 10908 bp, 10 predicted proteins | sample SF_Jan12_sed_USG_2_FD_169108 | JGI IMG/M metagenome (GOLD analysis project Ga0224506, IMG submission 169108) | Sediment microbial communities from San Francisco Bay, California, United States - SF_Jan12_sed_USGS_8_1 | ecosystem: Environmental > Aquatic > Marine > Sediment | place: USA...
GCTGTGCGACAACTCGGTGGCGAGGTCGTGTTACATGGTAATACCTATGATGATGCCTACCAGCATGCTCAGCAACTCGTGCAAGAAAAAGATCTGACTTTTGTTCATCCCTATGATGATCCAGAAGTCATTGCGGGCCAGGGTACGGTGGCGATGGAAATCCTAAATCAATACTCGGCGGGTATTGATGCCGTATTTGTACCCGTTGGTGGCGGTGGTCTCATCTCCGGTGTTGCAGCCTATATCAAATCTGAAAATCCGGAGATCAAAATCATTGGTGTTGAACCTGATGATGCGGCCTGTATGTATCAGGCCTTAAAACAGAATAAACGAGTTGTGCTTGATCAGGTTGGTATCTTTGCCGATGGTGTGGCAGTACGTCAGGTAGGTGAAGAACCATTCAAAATCGCGAGTGAATGCGTGGATGAAGTGCTGCTGGTTTCAACCGATGAGATTTGTGCTGCGATCAAAGATATTTTTGATGACACACGTACTGTTGTTGAACCCGCTGGCGCACTGACGGTTGCCGGGATAAAGAAATATGTCGAACGGGAGCAGCTAGAGGATAAGACCTTCGTTGGTATTGTCAGTGGCGCAAATATGAATTTTGATCGGCTGCGACATGTTGCTGAGCGTGCTGAACTGGGTGAGCAACGTGAAGTGTTACTGGCGGTGACGATTTCTGAACGACCCGGCAGTTTTCGTGAATTTTGTGAGATTATCGGTAAACGCGGTATTACTGAGTTTAATTATCGCTATGCTGATCCCAGTCAGGCACATATCTTTGTTGGCGTGCAAATGCGCCAGGATAGCGGCGGTAAGGAAGCACTGATTAAGTCTTTAACAGATAAAGATTATCCAGTGATTGATCTGAGTGATAATGAAATCGCTAAACTCCATATTCGCTATATGGTGGGTGGCCATGCTGAAGGTTTATCGGATGAACGTCTGTATCGATTTGAATTTCCAGAAAGACCGGGTGCTTTATTACGTTTTTTGAATCATATGGGGCAAAAATGGAATATCAGTCTGTTTCACTATCGTAATCACGGTGCGGACTATGGTCGCGTACTGGTTGGTATACAGATTCCTGCGGGTGATGATGAGGAATATCATAAATTTCTGCAGGGACTGGGCTATCGCTGGTGGGATGAGAGTGATAATCCTGCCTATGCACTCTTTTTGGGCCGCTGATCGATAACTTCTCGTAAATATTTCCCGCAAACATAAAAAAAGGGCCTGTGAACAGGCCCTTTTTAACTTACTTTCGAGGTTTCCCTCTTGCTTACCGCTTTTTGCGACGAGCTTTCTTTTTAGAAGCTTTTTTCTTAGCCTTCTTCTTAGCTTTCTTTTTAGCTTTTTTCTTAGCCTTCTTCTTGGCTTTCTTCTTAGCTTTTTTCTTAGCCTTCTTCTTGGCTTTTTTCTTAGCCGTTTTCTTGGCTACTTTCTTCTTACTCTTCTTCTTAGCTGTTTTTTTCTTAGCTACTTTCTTCTTACTCTTCTTCTTACTCGTTTTTTTCTTCGTTGCCATGGTTAAAACCCTCCGTTGGACACTTGAGTTTCCGTGAGTATAGCTAAGTTGAAATAAAAAGCTAGTGTAGTAGATCAATTTCTTGTTGTTAGCTACTGTTTCTTATCATTTTTATAAAAAATTCTATAAAAATTACTCTTTAAGATAAAAATTTAATCATGAAAACAGAATTTTTATAAAATTTTTCTCTTATAACGTCAAAATTTTGCTATTTAGATAAAAATTTTTATAAGAAATGGCAAAATTTACTGTTTTGATCAAAATAATTTATCCTAAACGATTAAATTTTTATAAAAACGATGAACATTTGAACTGAATTTGTATAAATTAAGGAAAAATTGTTTATAAAGTGTCGAAAAATTTTACGCAAAAGAAAATATTTGCAGAAATTTTAATCAAAATTTCTTAAATCTTTGTGTGTAGAAGCCAGTGACAAGAAAAATTTAGCGGTTTATGAGTTAATTTCTTTAATTGCAGACAATTTTTTGACGTAATACTTCGATGAAAGGGAAATATTTTTAAATTTTGGAGATATTTAAAGCAAATTCTAATCAAATTAGATCAAATTAAGCCTGAAATTGGCTTAATGAATAAAATTTTTCATAAAAATATTAAATTATTTATCTGCTGAGCCTTATTTTTCCTGTTTAAGAATAAAATCCCAGTGTTTTTTCTCTACTGGCATAACAGAAAGCCTATTACCACGTGCTAGCAAACGCATATTCTGCAGCGTTTTCTTCTCTTTTAGCTCAGTAAGTGTAATGGTGCGCTTAAATTTACGTACATAACGAATATCAACCATAAACCAACGCGGATTATCCGGATCACTCTTCGGATCATAGTACTTACCATTGGGATCAAAGGCAGTAAAGTCTGGATAACCTTCCTGTACGACCTCTGCAATGCCAACAATACCGGGCTCTTTACAGTTTGAATGGTAAAAAAACACCTGATCACCGACTTTCATCTCATCTCGCATCATATTGCGGGCCTGATAGTTACGTACACCGTCCCAATGTTCGGTTTGCTTAGGCATTTTGATTAGATCATCGATACCGAATACATCGGGCTCGCTTTTCATTAACCAGTATTTCATGTTGTTCTCACTATCAGGTTTATATCAGGCTGGTGGGATTATACCCGAATCATATTTTTGCATCAGAGGGTATAGATTTTCTCTTCTGTGGCAATAGTGTTGAGTGGTATGTCCCAATTTTGCGCAGGAAGCTGTTCGACACATTGAAATTCATACGCCAGTCCAATTAAACGGGGTTTACGCCAGTGTGAACGAGATTTTAGGAACGCCAGTGTACGATCATAGAAGCCGCCACCCATACCCAGGCGATTACCCTGCATATCAAAGGCAACCAGCGGCATTAGAACCATATCAAGTTGTTGTGGTTTGAACAGACGTTCGCGCCGAGCATGCACGGGTTCAGGAATACCGAATCGGTTTGGATAGAGTTCGGTTTTTTCCTTAAAGGGCAAAAACCATAATCGATTGGCTGGTCGAAGTCCGAGCACAGGAAGATAGAGTTGTTTGCCACGTTGCCAGGCTTCTTCGATGAGATAGATCGGATCAATTTCACCATCATTGGCAAGATAAACAGCAATATTTTTGCTGTTCTGAAACAGGCGTGTATTAAGTAGATTGTGCGCCAGTTTTAGTGAGTGAGTAGCGACTTGCGAGGCGGTGAGATTCTGCCGCTGCTGACGAAGGTGTTGGCGAACTTTCTCACGTGGATCTTGTGGACTCATAATTTGGCGGGTATCCCCCATAATAGTAGCGTCGTGACCTTCGTCCTGAACCAGGGGTTCAAGTGGGAACCTCGACCAGTGCATTAGGCTTTCCGCTACGAGGCGGACCTGCTCACAACACCGGAATGTGGTCCCCGGGGATGTGAATTACGGCTCAAGATTTATCCCGGCCAACTAACGTCTACTACAGGGGACACCCATAAACTTGTGGTAGTGTTGTTGTCTAGATTTCCAGTTGACGACTTTTATACAGTGCGTCTTCAATTTTTGTCTGCAGGCTGCGAATTCGATTGGTAACCGCTGATGAAGAGGCTGTTTTGCTGCCTTCCTGATTTAATAAATCATGGGCAATATTTAATGCCGCCATGACTGCAATACGATCAGTACCGATGATTTTGCCGCTGTCGCGGATTTCGCGCATTTTCTTGTCGAGAAAATCAGCAGAACGTATCAGTTCACGTTCTTCTTCTTCAGTACAGGCGACCAGATATTCCTTGCCCATAATGTTCACAGTGGTCTGGGTGCTATTACTCATTTTCCATTGCCTTCAAGCGACTAATCATGGCCTCAACACGAGAACGGGCCAGCTCGGTTTTTTCCATTAGCTGGCTGCGCTCATCTTCCAGGCTGGACTGGTTTTGACGCAGCGATTTATTCTCTTCCTGCAGACGGTCGACCGCCTTAATGAGGTCGTCGACACGGTCTTCTAGTTGTTTAATGTCCAGTTCGTTCATACCTAAAAAGTTTATGTTTCTATGATGCCCAATATAGAGCCGCTGGCTGGCAGGGTCAACGGTGAAACCGCAGGTAAAAGTGATTTCCTTGCTTGCAGTTCAGGTGAATTTTGCTAGGGTGGACGCATATCACATTTCACCAACCGGGAATTTACAGAAATGAGTCATTATGAGGCCTGTGCAAAAGCAATTGAGCGAATTGGAATTGATGCGGGTGTCGCAGAAATACATGGCCAGCTGGTGGGTCAGTTATGCAGCCAGCAGAATCTTAACGCCGAACAATGGATGACTACGGCCTTACCCGAGCTATTCGATGCCATCAACAGTGGTGATGCACTGGCGCAGGAGTCGGCGAAAATACTGTATGACCTGTTTCAACAAACCGCAGACAGTCTGGGCGATGGCCAGCTTGGATTTCAGTTGCTTATGCCGGATGATGAGCAGGCACTGGAGCAGCGTATTATCGAGCTTGGTGAGTGGTGCCAGGGCTTTTTACTGGGTCTTGCCGTGGGTGGCATTAAAGATTTTCAGAAATTACCGGGTGAGTTGCCAGACTTAATGAATGATATTGTTGAGATCAGCCGTGCAGAGAGCTATGAGCTCGAAAATGAGAATGAAGACGAAGCCGCTTTTATGGAATTGAGTGAATATGTACGTCTTGGTGTAATGATGGTGTGGGAAGAATTACACCAGCTTCAAGCAGGTTCGTCGGATAAACCTGTGCTGCACTAAAAACAGAATGTCATAATGCATTAATCCAGCAGTCTGGAAAAACTTTTTCTGGCATAATTACTGACCATGAATACACAAGAATTTGACCGCCGCCGTCAACGCCTTATGGAACAGATGGGCGACAACTCGGTGGCGATATTACCTGCCGCGCCTGTGCGTTTTCGTAATCGAGATGTTGAACATCATTACCGTCAGGACAGTGACTTTTATTACCTGACCGGTTTTCCCGAACCCGAAGCCGTTGCCCTGATTAAACCGGGGCGCGAACATGGCGAATACATTCTATTTTGCCGTGAGCGTGATCGGGATAGTGAAATCTGGACGGGTGCACGTGCCGGGCAGGAAGGTGCAGTTGAAGACTATGCGGCCGATGATTCTTTTCCCATTGATGATATCGATGAAATTCTACCGGGCATGCTCGAAGGTGTGGACCGTGTCTTTTATACCATGGGCATCCAGCCGGACTTTGATCAGCATGTCATTCACTGGGTTAATCATTTACGAAAACAGTCCCGCGCCGGTGTCCATACCCCCGGTGAATTTGTCGCGCTTGATCATATTCTGCACGATATGCGTTTGTTCAAGAGCAGTCATGAGATCAAGGCCATGCGCAAGGCCGCACAAATCTCAGCGGCAGCCCATTGTCGCGCCATGCAGGCCTGCAAACCGGGCAAAAAGGAATATCAGATCGAAGCAGAGTTATTGCATACCTTTATGACGGAAGGTTCTCGCTTCCCTGCCTATGCCTCAATTGTTGGTGGTGGTGCCAATGCCTGTATATTGCACTACACCGATAATACCGACGCGTTAAAAAATGGCGACCTGTTACTCATTGATGCCGGTGCGGAGTTTGATTATTACGCCTCTGATATCACGCGCACCTTTCCCGTGAATGGAAAATTTTCTAAAGCACAGGCCGAGCTTTATCAGATCGTGCTTGATGCCCAGCTAGCCGCAATCGAACAGGTTAAACCGGGCAACCACTGGAATGACCCCCATGAAGCCGCTGTTAAAGTGATGACTCAGGGTTTGATTGATGTCGGGATTCTTAACGGCAAGCTTGACACCCTGATCAAGAAAGAAGCTTACAAACCCTATTACATGCACCGTACCGGACACTGGCTGGGCATGGATGTGCATGATGTGGGTGATTATAAAATTGAAGATGAATGGCGCCTGCTCGAACCCGGTATGACCATGACGGTTGAACCTGGCCTGTATATCCCCGCAGGCACCAAAGGCGTGGATAAAAAGTGGTGGGATATTGGGATTCGCATAGAAGATGATGTACTGGTGACCAAAGATGGCTATGACGTTTTGAGTTGTGATGCACCAAAAGAGATTGCTGCGATTGAAAGCCTGATGGGGCAGGCATGAGCCAGTTATGAACAAGACAGACTATGACATCGTGATTGTTGGTGGTGGCCTGGTGGGAGCCAGTCTGGCCTGTGCTCTTGGTGATCAGGATTTACGTATTGCTGTAGTTGAGGCCTTCGCCTTTGATGCCCCCGATCAACCCAGCTTTGATGCGCGTACCGTTGCGCTGGCTGAGGCCTCACAGGTTATATTCGAAACCTTAGGTCTATGGGATGAGATTGAACAACTGGGTGTGACCCCGATTCAGAACATTCATATCTCCGATCGTAGCCACAGTGGTCTGACCCATCTCGATTCAAAGGAACAGGGGGTCGATGCACTGGGTTATGTGGTGGAGATGCGTATTCTTGGCAAGATCCTGGGTCAACGCATGAGTACGCTGGATAATGTTGATTATCTTTGCCCGGCAACACTCGAAGACGTTCGATTTAGCGATCAACACGCCAGTCTTCGTATTGTGCAGGATCAACAGAAACAAGAAATTACCACAAGGCTTGTTGTTGCGGCTGATGGAGGTAAATCCATCGTGCGTCAACAGGCTGGGGTGCAGAGCTGGCAAACAAGCTACGGTCAAACCGCAGTGATTGCCAATGTCGCCACTGACCAGCCACACAATAATATTGCCTATGAACGCTTTACCGATACCGGGCCGATGGCGCTATTGCCAACAACACATCCTGATACCCCCGATAGCATGTATGCCCTGGTGTGGACAGTTAAAGAAGCTAAGCGTGATGAACTGCTGGCGCTGGATGATGCTGAATTTCTACAAAGACTGCAGCAACGCTTTGGCGTGCGCGCAGGTCGTTTTATTAAAGCCAGTCAGCGTCATGCTTATCCACTATCAATGAGTCTGGCGAAAGAACATGTACGTCATCGGCTGGCCTTTATTGGTAATGCTGCGCATACCATGCATCCAGTCGCGGGACAGGGCTTTAATCTGGGTCTGCGTGATGTGGCCAGTCTTGCCCAGGTGATCGTTGATGGTACACAAAAGAATACAGATATCGGTGATCTGCAGTTACTACAGACTTATGCCAAATGGCGGCGTAAGGATCATATTCAGTCCATGGGCTTTACCGATGGACTGGTGCGTGTCTTCAGCAGTCGCTTCCCGCCATTAATGCTGGCACGTAATGTTGGATTACTGGCACTGGATGTGCTGCCTGGATTAAAACATCGTGTTGCCCGTCAGGCGATGGGTTATGTCGGCAAGATGAGCAGACTGGCCAGAGGCTTACGCTTATGAGTACAGATACGCACGAGGTTGATGTTGTTATTGTTGGTGGTGGAATGGTTGGTGCCAGTATGGCCTGTGCCCTGGCGACTATGAATATCAGGGCAGTGTTACTGGAAGCCAATGACATTAATACTGAATTACCAGCAGAAGGTTTTGAAATGCGCGTTAGCGCGATTACACGTGCAAGCCAGAAGCTGTTTGAGATGATTGATGTATGGCCAGCTATCGTAAAACAACGCATCAGTCCCTTCCGTGATATGCATGTATGGGATGCAAGCGGTGATGGTGTGATTCATTTTGATAGTGCAGACATCGGTGAAGCCTGTTTAGGACACATCATAGAGAACAAAGTCATTGTTTCAGCCTTGTACGAACGTCTTAGAGCGTTTGAGAACATTGAAGTAATAACAAACAACAGTGTTATGTCTATAAATATCGGCGCTGAAAACGCTTCTCTCGCGCTGAAAGACGGTAAATTAATAAAAACACGTTTAATTATTGCTGCAGATGGTGGTAATTCGGTGTTAAGACAACAGGCAGGCATCAGTGTACGTGGTTGGGACTATGATCATGCAGCACTTGTGACCTATGTAAAGACAGAACACGGTCATCAGGACACCGCATGGCAACGTTTTTTGCCAACAGGACCGTTAGCCTTCTTACCTTTACCACAACAATACAGTTCAATTGTCTGGTCAACCCAACCAGAAGAGGCAAAACGCCTGTGTGCACTGGATGAAACGGCGTTTAAAACTGAACTTGAGTCCGCCTTTGAATCAAAACTGGGAAAAATTGAATCTATTGGCCCGCGTGCCATGTTTCCATTGCGATTTTTTGTTGCGAATGACTTTATTCAGTCTCGTTTTGCCTTAATTGGTGATGCGGCACATACGGTGCATCCACTGGCAGGACAGGGTGTTAATCTTGGTCTGGCCGATGTCGCTACGCTTGCGGAAGTGTTACATGATGCGCTGCAAAACAATAAAGATATTGGTCATGTGTCGGTTTTACGACGTTATGAACGCTGGCGCAAGGCCGATAGTCTGCCTTTGCTGGTGAGTATGGATAGTTTCAAACGATTCTTTGGTAGTGATATCCCGGCAGTGCGCTGGTTGCGTAACTTTGGTTTGAACCTGACAAATCATACAACACCACTAAAAAATAAAATTGTTCGTGTCGCTATGGGGCTTGAAGGCAGTATGCCAAAGCTATCGCGCGGTTTACCACTGGATTAATTACGGCTAAGGCTAATTTTCTAAGCGGATTTCTGGTCTCTTTGCTCGCAATCGAGTATCTTTTAGGACTTATGTCCACGAATAACAACAAGTCATGACATTACTGAATTCAGCCGCGATTCTTATCACCCTGGCGGCGTTGTTTGCCTATCTCAATCATCGTTTATTACGTTTGCCAACCACCATTGGCATTATGCTTATTTCACTCTGTCTGTCGCTCGCACTACTGGCCTTGGGTAAACTGGAACTAGTGGATATCAGTCATTTTGTTGACTGGTTTCATGCGATTGATTTCCACACCACTCTGATGCATGGCATGTTGAGCTTTTTATTATTTGCCGGTGCCCTGCATATCAACATCAATGATCTGGAACGACAAAAATGGGTGGTCGGTTTCCTGGCGACACTGGGTGTATTGATTTCAACCTCGATCATCGGTGGTATCAGCTGGATGGTGCTGATGGCGCTCAAGCTAGATGTGCCGTTTATCTATTGCCTGTTGTTTGGTGCCCTGATTTCTCCCACAGATCCTATTGCCGTGTTGGGCATTCTTAAACAGAGTTCGGCACCCAAGAGTCTTGAAACCAAGATTGCCGGAGAATCACTCTTTAATGATGGTGTTGGCGTTGTTGTTTTTCTGGTGTTGCTGGGAATCGCAACCGGCGGGCAGGAACTCGATCCCGTCGTCATCGGCACTCTGTTTGCGCAGGAAACATTGGGTGGTGCCCTGTTTGGTCTGATTATTGGTATGTTTACCTATTCATTATTAAAAGGCGTCGATAACTATCAGGTCGAGGTTTTACTCACTCTGGCGCTGGTGATGGGCGGTTATGCGCTGGCAACGTATTTGCATTTGTCCGGTGTCATCACCATGGTGGTTGCTGGTTTGTGCATCGGTAATCAGGGACGTTTACTTGCCATGTCTGATAAGAGTCGTGAACATCTGGACACCTTCTGGGAACTGATTGACGAAATACTTAATGCGGTGTTGTTTGTCCTGCTGGGTCTGGAAGTGCTGGTATTGAGCTTTGAATATGAATACATACTTGCAGCATTGGCCATAATTCCCCTGGTGCTGATGGCTCGATTTGCCAGCGTTGGTATCCCCGTAGTTTTAATGAGGAACTCTCGCAGTTTTAGCCCAAATGTTGTCCAGATCATGACCTGGGCTGGTTTGCGTGGCGGGATTTCAGTGGCGCTGGCCCTGTCCTTACCACTGGGTGAACCGCGGGAAGTGATTTTAGCGATTACCTACGCAGTAGTGTTGTTTTCAATTATTGTTCAAGGTTTAAGTGTTGGATCTCTGGTCAACAGTAATCGGTAGCCATTTTATATGTAATGCGATTGCTTGATTGTCTGAATGAGAATTATTATCATTAGAGGCTGATTTTATTCCTATATATATAGGAGCAATTCTGGAGAAGGAAATGCGCTTTTTAACCATACTTATTATATGTGCTTCGGCACTAACCAGCATAACTGTCAAAGCGGAAGAAATTCTGATTTATTCAGGCCGCAGTGACAAATTCGTCAAACCCGTCGTTGCTGAGTTCACAAAACAAACCGGTATTAAGGTCACCCTGCACACGGGTAGCTCGACGTCATTGCTGAATAAACTGCAGCTGGAGAAGGATAAAACCAGAGCGGACATTTACATTAGTAATGATGCGGGTAATTTACAAAAAGGGGCAAGTCTGGGTCTGTTCCGAACCATCCCTGGAAAAATCACCCAGCATGTTCCGAATAACTATCGTGCCAGTAATGATCACTGGGTTGGTCTATCCGCTCGGGCTCGTGTGCTGGTGGCCAATAAAAATGATCCACTGGCCAAAGATGTGAATTCAATTTTTGATCTGGCCTCGAGCAAATTTAAGGGTAAGCTGGGTATTACTCACAGCGCCAATGAAAGCTATATCGCCGGGGTGACGGTCTATATGCAGGCAGCAGGAAAGGAAAAAACACGCAAATGGCTCGAGGGCATGAAAAATAATGTCTCCGGCAGTGTGTTTAATAAGCACAGTAAAATTGTTAAAGCGGTTGCGAAGGGCAAAAAGTCTGTCGGTCTGGTCAATCATTACTATATATATAGGCACCTGAAAAAGGATCCGCAGGCACCCATCCGTATAGTCCTGCCCGATCAGGGTAAATCCGGAATGGGTGTGGCCTGGAATGTTGCCGGGGCCGCTATTTCAAAACACAGTAAAAACACGCAAGCGGCTGAGAAGTTTCTTCAATTCGTTATTTCAAAACAGGGCCAACGTCTGTTTGCTGAGGTCAATAACGAATATCCTGTTCGCCCCG
>Ga0224506_10003209_pt1 | contig 10900 bp, 8 predicted proteins | sample SF_Jan12_sed_USG_2_FD_169108 | JGI IMG/M metagenome (GOLD analysis project Ga0224506, IMG submission 169108) | Sediment microbial communities from San Francisco Bay, California, United States - SF_Jan12_sed_USGS_8_1 | ecosystem: Environmental > Aquatic > Marine > Sediment | place: USA...
AATCAAACCATAACGTACCAGATCTTCCGGCTCAATGTTCTTGAGCAACTCACCGACGTTTTTCTTGTCATCCTTGCTGGCAATCTCTGCCGAGAAACCGATACCCGCCTTCTCTGTACGATCACGAATGATACGATCCATACCGGCGAATGCCCCACCAACAATAAACAGGACATTGGCCGTATTTACCTGCAGGAACTCCTGCTGGGGATGCTTACGACCGCCTTGGGGTGGGACAGAGGCAACGGTACCTTCGATCAGCTTCAGCAAGGCCTGTTGTACACCCTCACCGGATACGTCACGGGTGATGGATGGATTGTCAGATTTTCGGGATATTTTATCGATCTCATCGATATAAACAATTCCGGTCTGGGCTTTCTCCACATCATAATCACACTTCTGCAGTAACTTCTGGATGATATTTTCTACATCCTCACCTACATAACCGGCTTCGGTCAGGGTGGTAGCATCTGCTATCGTGAACGGAACATTGAGTAAACGAGCCAGAGTCTCGGCCAAGAGGGTCTTACCACTACCGGTAGGCCCCATCATCAGGATGTTGCTCTTGGAGAGCTCTACGTCATCCTTCTTTTGTCCAACTTCCAGACGTTTATAGTGGTTGTAAACCGCAACCGATAAGGCCTTTTTCGCTGCATCCTGGCCAATTACGTACTCATCCAGGACATCTTTGATCTCATGAGGTGTTGGCAGCTTACCGCCACTGGCGCTGGCTTCCTGCTCCTGGATCTCTTCACGAATGATGTCGTTACACAGATCAACACATTCATCACAGACAAATACAGAGGGTCCTGCAATTAACTTGCGGACTTCATGTTGGCTTTTGCCACAAAATGAACAGTAAAGGAGCTTATCCCCACCATTATTGTGCTTATCGTCACTCATATCGGGTCCTCACGCGGCCGCTGGCCTTCCTATTCAACATGACTGCTCATTACATGTTTTGCAAGTCTGCGTGCTAATTTTTTACGCTAATATTACTTTTTAGTAGTGTCGGCCAAAGCGTGAGCTTCTTTACTCTGCAGGCGCACTTTGTCTCCGGTCCAGCATGGTATCAATCAGGCCATATTCAGCAGCTTCCTCACCACCCATGAAGAAATCACGGTCCGTATCTACCGCAATCTTATCCAGTGGCTGACCTGTATGGTGTGCCAGAATCTCGTTCAAACGCTGGCGAATACGCAGGATTTCATTGGCATGGATCTCGATATCAGTAGCCTGGCCCTGGAAACCACCCAATGGCTGATGGATCATCATGCGGGAATTGGGCAGACAATAGCGTTTACCTGCAGCCCCACCCGCGAGTAACAGGGCGCCCATACTGGCCGCCTGACCGATACACATAGTGCTTACATCGGGTTTGATGAACTGCATGGTGTCATAGATTGACATACCGGCAGTCACCGAACCACCCGGTGAGTTAATATAAAGATGTATATCCTTATCGGGATTCTCAGATTCCAAAAACAACAGCTGGGCAACCACCAGGTTCGCCATATGGTCTTCAACCTGGCCAACCATGAAGATGACACGCTCCTTCAACAGGCGTGAGTATATATCGTAATTACGCTCGCCTCTTGAGGTCTGTTCTACAACCATCGGGATCAATCCCGAATTCATGACATCCAAGGCACCTGAGTGAGTTTTATCCACGCTATCGTCCTTCTGTTTTTTTGTATTCGGGAAAATCCCGTAATCATATTGTTACTGGGCTTGAGCCGATTTCATCAACTCGGTAACAGAGGTATTTTTGTCTGTCACCTTGGCCTGGTCAACAACCCAATCCACTATCTTGCGTTCAATCACCATAGATTCGGCTTCAGCCAAACGACTCTTGTCCGCATAGTAATAATCAATAACTTCCTGTGGCTTCTGATATGGGGCCGCCATCTCTTCCACATAGGCACGCACATCTTCATCGGAGGCTTTAATATCCTTCTGGCTGACCACTTCGGCCAGTAGCAGACCGAGCTTCACACGGCGCTCAGCCTGATCCTTATACATGGCGTCATCGACATTCAACTGTGACAGATCAACACCTTGCTGCTGCAGGTTTGCCGCCATCTGTTGAGCCAGATTTTTCGCTTCCTGTTGTATCAATGCAGTCGGGGTATCAACCGTATTGTTTTCCAGCAGGCTATCCATAACCTGTTGTTTGATATTGTTTTCTATCGTCTGAGCAACCTCACGTTCCATATTCTTGCGAATCTCTTCGCGCATAGCGTCAACACCACCGTCTATGCCCATGGATTTAACAAATTCTTCGTCTACTTCAGGCAACTTCGGTCCCTGAACCTTGTTTACCTTGATTTCGAATACTACATCCTTGCCCGCCAGAGTTTCAGCATGGTAAGACTCAGGGAAGCTTAGATTGAGGCTACGCTCTTCTCCGGCCTTAGCGCCAATGATACCTTCTTCAAAACCGGCAATCATGCGCTTGGCACCCAGATCCAGAGGGAAATCCTTGGCTTCGCCACCATCAAACACTTCACCATCAATCAAGCCTTTAAAGTCGCAATAGACTCGGTCGCCCTCTTCACAGGCGCGGTCTACATCACCAAACTCTTTACGTTGCTTGCGAATATTTTCAATGGTCTCATCGATATCGGCATCAGTGACTTCAGCCACAGGCTTTTCCAGTTTGACCTTATCCATGGAAGCCAGCTTCACTTCCGGCATAACCTCGAATACAGCATCAAACTGCAGGCCCTGGCCTGGCTCGATAAGCTTAGGTTCAACGGTTGGAACGCCGGCAGGTTTCAGCCCCTGTTCCTGTACCGCTTCATAGAAACTGGTCTGCATCATATCGCCGATCACTTCACTGCGGATCTGGCCGGCATATTTGCTCCGAACCACCGAGAAAGGCACCTTACCGGGACGAAAACCATCAATACGGACTCGTGAAGCCATAGACTTCAGACGCTTTTCAACTTCTTGCGCCACTTTCTCTTCCGGGACCGTGACGGTCATACGGCGTTCCAGTGCACCCGTTGACTCGACAGATACTTGCATTTCAATTCCTCGTTTCAAAAACAGACACCCACCCTGAAACCGTTCACGGTCTGGAAGGTGTTCTAAATGTTCAATAATGGTGCGAAAGGAGAGACTCGAACTCTCACGTCCTAAGACACTGGTACCTAAAACCAGCGCGTCTACCAATTCCGCCACTCTCGCACGAAAGACACGATTATACGCAGATGGGCTCCCGAATAGAATCCCACAATCTTTCTTAGCTGTTTTCAGCTGCCCGTATTGTATTGGGATATTTTTACTAAGTCTATCAATCCATTAGCTTATTTTCTGTACACAATTCATCATTCCTGGCTAGCAGGGTTTGATAATTTTGACCTAAAAATGTCAACTATCGTGCTTTTCAGTCAGATACAGCGAAAAAGCTTTAGCACTCTACTCATCTTCTGCAAATCATTCATGTAAAACGAATTTTTCGTTTTTACCTGACTAAGAAGTACTGTATCATGAGCGCAAATGTGACAATTCTCAAATTTGGTTTTTAGTTTAAAATGGAAGATTGGAAGATTGGGACATGGATGAGAAATTAACATGCATCTACAAAAATAATAATGCATACAATGATAAGAAACTCACAACATGGATATAAAACAAATACGACTGCGGAATCTACGGAGCCTGATCGTAGAGTCCGGCACTATCGCAAATCTGGCTCGTATGTCAGAAACTGCTCCAGCATACCTGAGTCAAATCCTGAATAGCCTTCCTACCAGTACAGGTAAACCACGTTCAGTAGGAGACAAACTGGCCAGAAAACTTGAACAGGCGTTAAATAAATCCTACGGCTGGATGGATAAGGATCATGATGAGTCAGATGACTCAGCATCAGCAATGGTTCAACAGGTACCATTGCTTAATATGGAACAAGCTCTCAAACAGCTGACTCGCCCTCTCCCGGTTCATCATGAAATGGTTCCTATCCCCATAGTTACCAGTGAACTGGCATATGCAATCCGCGTCTGGGATGACAGCATGGCACCGAAATTCCTGACCGGCGACATAATAGTAGTAGATCCAAAGATATCTCCGATTGCCAACGACTATATCCTTGGTATGCAGCATGATAATCCTCAAACCCTTCTCCTTCGTCAGCTGAAAGATACAAACGGGCGTCAGTTTGTCGCATCAAATTCAAACTATCCTATATATCCTGTGACCAGTGATGACAAGATAATCGGCAAAATAATCTATCGTGGTGAAATCTTTTAAAGCGGTTTCGACATATTTCAAGACTAAAAGGCGATTCTCTATGAATCGCCTTTTTTATGCCTGTTAATTTTCATTACTTCAGACAAATAAATCCTCTCTTGTCTCAATCAACTCTACTCAATTGCCATTAATCCAGGTGAAACTGGGATGTATGAGTACCAGTAACCTTGTCTACAGGCTCACCTAACGAAACGAATGACAACATGATGCTCTTCAATCTACCAGGCCGTACGGTTGAGATTCGCAAGCTTCAAGAAGATAGACGTTTGAAATTTTTTTGATGATGCAGAAAATGGCTTACAGGGCGGGAATCGACGGATTTGTTTTTAAATCTGGACGAGCGCCTTGGCGATCGTCAGTCGCACGGAACACTGTGCCGGGAAGATTCGCTGAAACAATTAGCAAGCAGAATTATAAGTAAATTTGGATATTCGAAAATGGTGCCCGGGGCCGGAATCGAACCGGCACGGTGTTGCCACCGAGGGATTTTAAGTCCCTTGCGTCTACCAATTTCGCCACCCGGGCAATGTTACAGTTAACAATACAATTGGTATAAAAAAGATGGAGGCCGGGACCGGAGTCGAACCGATCTACATGGATTTGCAATCCAGTGCATAACCGCTTTGCTACCCGGCCATTTAGTCTTTCAGTTTATTACTTTTACTCTGTTCAACGCCAGAGTTTTTATGAAAAAAAACCCCGAACTGACGTCCGAGGTTTTTTTAAAAATCTTGGAGCGGGAAACGAGATTCGAACTCGCGACCCCAACCTTGGCAAGGTTGTGCTCTACCAACTGAGCTATTCCCGCAATCAACGGGGCGTATTTTAATGTCCCAGGTTTTTATGTCAAGCACTATTTTGAAACTAACTTTGGCCAAGCTGCTCGCAGATATACGACCATTGACCATAGGGTTAAAAATGCTGCGAAATAGAGCAAATAAAAACCAATCTCCGCAATTGGCAAACCTAGTAATGGTTTATGGTAAAGTAGAAAACCAATGGCTAACATTTGCGCAGTCGTCTTCAATTTGCCGACAAATGCAACAGCAACCTGATCACTTTCACCTTCCGCTGCCATCCATTCACGCAAGGCTGAGATCACAATCTCTCTGCCGATGATGATCGCTACCGGAATCGTCAAGTACATTCCTGCATACGGTGTTGGGTTCGTATCCACTAGCAGGACAAACGCGATAACAACAATGAGTTTATCTGCCACCGGATCAATAAAAGCGCCAAAACGAGAAGTCTGTTCCAGTTTTCGGGCCAGATATCCATCCAGCCAGTCTGTCATCCCGGCAACAAAGAAGATACTGGTTACCGCAATATGAGACCATTCCACAGGAAAATAGAAGAAGAAAACAAAAACAGGGATTAAAACGATCCGAAACATGCTCAGCAGATTGGGTAAATTATATATCATTATTTATAAACTCATTTATTCTCATCAAAATGAAACACATCGTAAATGCGCTGGGCCAGCTCCTTGCTAATCCCGGGAACTCTGGCAATATCTTCAATTCCGGCCCGTTCCAGCGCCTGCAGACCACCAAAGTACTTTAATAACTGTTGCCGTCTTTTGGGGCCAAGCCCCTTAACCTCTTCCAGTATTGATGAGTTCTGGCTTTTCGCTCGACGTTGCCGGTGACCGGTAATGGCAAATCTGTGGGCTTCAGCATCTATCTGCTGTATCAGATGTAACACTGGCGAATCACCTGAGAGTATAAAAGGCATTTCCCGACCTAACAAGAACAGTGTTTCCTGACCTGGCTTACGACTAGGGCCCTTTGCTATACCCATGACGATAACGCCTTCTACTTGCAACTCCTGGAGTACCTTAGCGGCGCGGGTAATCTGTCCCTTACCTCCATCCATCAGGATCATATCCGGAATCTGTCCCTCGCCCTTCTTTAGACGCGTAAAACGTCGACTTAATACCTGTTCCAAGGCTGCGTAATCATCACCCGGGGTTATACCGTCTATGTTAAATCGCCGATAATCAGATTTGCGTGGCCCATCGGCATCAAATACGACACAGGAAGCAACCGTTTCATCACCCATGGTATGGCTAACATCGAAACATTCTATACGCTGCGGTAACTCATCCAGCTCTAATGACTCCTGTAATGCCTCAAAGCGGGCTAGCATACTGGCCTTACTGCTTAGACGGCTACGGGTTGCCAACCTGGCATTTGAAGTTGCCATATCCAGCCAGCGAGCTCTCTCGCCACGTAACTTGCTGGTAAGCTTGATCTTCCGTCCTGCTACTTCACTCAAGACGTTCACCAACCATTGCGTATCAGTTGGCTCCGTCGAACAAAGTATTTCTGCAGGGATTTCCCGCCCCTGGGAGTGTGCTTCCAGGTAGTATTGTTCGATAAATGCAGACAATAACTCCTGCTCCGAGCTATCTTCCAGATGCTTGGGATAAAATTGTTTACTACCCAGATTTCTACCATCACGAATATAGAACACCTGCACACAACCGACGCCATTTTCTATATAGGTGGCAACAACATCCAGATCACCTTTTTGTCCACTGACGTATTGTTTGGCCTGTACCTTTTGCAGGGCAGAAATTTGATCCCGAATATGTGCAGCGGATTCATAGGCCAACTCTTTTGCTGCCTTGTCCATAGCCAACACCAGTTCATCGATAATCTGCGAATCCTTCCCCTGTAGAAACAGGCTGGCATGACGAACATCCTCTGCATAATCTTCCTTGCTGATAAATTCTACACAGGGAGCCGTACAACGCTTGATCTGATATTGTAGACAAGGCCTGGAGCGGTTTCGAAAAAAGCTGTCTTCACACTGGCGTATGGGAAAGAGTTTCTGTATCAGGTTAAGGGTCTCACGCACAGCACCGGAACTTGGATAAGGGCCAAAATATTTTCCTTTACGTCGGCGTGCACCACGGTGAAAACTGAGTCTCGGATAATCTTCATTTTCAGACAGGTAAATAAAGGGATAACTCTTATCATCCCGTAATAAAATATTATAACGAGGGCGCAAGGCCTTGATGAGATTGTTTTCCAGTAACAGTGCCTCACCTTCCGTATGAGTCACCGTGATCTCGATATCCCGAATCTGTTCGACCATACGCGCTGTTTTCGTATTGCCGGTATGCGCACGAAAATAACTGCTTACGCGTTTGTCCAGAGACTTGGCCTTGCCGACATAGATAACCCTGGCATCGGCATCTTTCATCAGATAAACGCCGGGCTGACTGGGGACATTTTTTAGAAAGGCTTTTGCATCAAAGCTTTCCGTCTTCACAAGCGAGTTACCTGAATAGAGTGTTTGTGGTGATATTAGAAAGACTGTTTGCAACAGATAGGATTTTGATGCTACTCACTGGTCAACGATACCGTACTGTATTGCGAGCCGGGCCATTTCGGTATCATTTTTAACTTGAAGTTTATCGAACAACCGATATCGGTAAGTGCTGATCGTTTTCGAACTCAGATTCAATATTTCAGCGATCTCACGGATCTTATTACCTTGCAAAATCATCATCAGAATCTGCAGCTCTCTTGCTGACAACACCTCAAAGGGATTCTGGGAACCTGTGGTAAGCATACCCACAGCCAGTTGCTGTGCCACCTCATTACTAATGTAAGTGTTACCTTTCATTACCGCTTCGATGGCAGTCAGGGTCTCCTCTACACCACAGTCTTTGGTTATATAGCCCTTTGCTCCCGCCTTGATCAGATTTGAGGGAAACGGTCCGTCTTTATGCATGGTCAGTACGATTATTTTGATATCGGCATTGGCCTGTTTCAGCTTGCGGGTTGCTTCCAGACCGCCGATACCAGGCATATTGATATCCATAAGGATCAGATCTGGCTGTAGCTGCTTGCTCAGTAGCAACGCCTGTTCACCTGTTTCAGCCTCACCGACTATCTGATATTCAGTAGAACCAGCAAGAATCCCTTTCAGGCCAGCACGAACCAGTTCATGGTCATCAACAATCAGGATTTTTACCATCGGCCTCTCATTCATTCTTATTTTTGTATCTAAAGCAGCTTTTTACATAGCAAAACATAGTATTTGTTTTATCAGAAAATGCAAACCTGTCTGCAGCTGGACTGTTCTTGTGTACAACATCTGCCTCTCAAAGCACATAATCACACACTAAAAATATGTTATGCCATACTTCTGAAAGACCTGTGATAACCATTGTACGGAGCCAAAGAGCTGGATGATGGTTTTATCCATACCCGAGTTACTTTGTGATTGTTACGCGTTTGCCGAATCAGCCATAAGTAGCCGTAAAGACGTTTCAGCGATTGAATAGACCTATGGATAAAGAAAAGGCCGTCCAAATGGACGGCCTTTGTATATGGCGGAGAGGCAGGGATTTGAACCCTGGGAAGGTTGCCCTTCAACGGTTTTCAAGACCGCCGCTTTCGACCACTCAGCCACCTCTCCGGAGTGTTGCTGAATCTTGAAGGCGCAAATACTACCCAATATCCATTCGAAATACCAGCTTGATATTGTGCTTGTGAGTTAATATGCTAACGGAAACTAAAACCACATTGTGTGGTCAACTAATAATCTATTACAGCCCATAGATTTGGAGAGTTTACATGAATCAACAGAGTCAAACGGTCACCCGTACAAACGAGTCGATCCTGGCAACCAATAAGGTCCTGCGTAATACCTATACACTATTATCTATGACCCTGGTCTTCAGTGCGCTAATGGCCGGTGTCTCAATGATGATGGAATTACCCCGTAGTATCGGTCTGTTTAGCTCTATTGGTGCCATCGTCCTGCTTTGGTTTGTTATCCCTCGTACCGCAAACTCGGCCAGTGGCATCTTCTGGGTATTCGCCATGACCGGTCTGCTGGGTCTGGGTCTGGGACCGATGTTAAACGCCTATCTGCAACTGCCCAATGGTGGTGAGCTGATTATGACCGCCATGGGCGGTACAGGTGTCATCTTCCTCGGTCTGTCCGGTTACGCGCTGACCAGCCGCAAGGATTTCAGCTTTATGGGTGGTTTCCTGATGGCGGGTATCATGGTGGTATTTGTTGCCGGTATCGCCGCTGCGATCTTCGACCTGTCCGGTGTAGCTCTGGCTGTATCGGCTGGCTTCATCCTGCTGATGTCTGGCTTGATTCTGTATGAGACCAGCAACATCATCCACGGAGGCGAAACCAACTACATAATGGCCACCGTCAGCCTCTATGTAAGCATTTATAACCTCTTCACCAGCCTGCTGCATCTGCTCGGAGCCCTGGGCGGGGATGACTAAGCTGCCGGTTAAGTAGAATAAAAAAAAGCCCCGTCTGTTAAGGCGGGGCTTTTTTTATATCTGTATTTATCTCTAGGCTGCAGTCCTGTATGCCTCTATCTCTGCCAGCAGAGCATCCCACAGATCGATACGAGCCTGCAGTGCAGCACGTGCAGCCTGTTCTGCATCGTTCCATTTATCAACATCATTGCCACAAACCCTTTCCAGCAAGGCCTGGGAAATAGGCCCATGTCGCTCACCATCGACTTCTATATGTCGATTTAGATAATGCAGGAACAAGCCCCATTGCTGCGGTGCATCCTTAGCCAGATTATTCACCAGTTGGGTGAAAATGTCAGGGAGCAGGTCTTCACGACCATGGGTAAACACAGACACCGCAGCTTGATTTTCCTGAGCCGAAATTACATTAAAAGTAGCAGTAACAAATTCAGCCACCCCGGCTGGTATCTGCGACAGCTTTAGTGCCGTCTCAATACTGTTACCGTCACGCAGGGATTTATGTAATGCCTGAATCGGCGAAGTATCTGCACCACACTGCTCCATAGCATCCTGATAGAGGATGTAGTGTGATGCATACTCACGGGTCGGATGCTCGTCGCTCTCCTCCTCCATGACTATCTCGTTGATCAGACGCGCAGCCTGACCATCCTCGGTCGGCAACCAGGGTACCGTAGTGCAGGTAAAACGATGCTGCAGATCTTTTAGCAGCGATTGAAAGTCCCAGACACAGAAGACATGTGCGCGCATAAAGATGCGCAGATCTTCATCCGTCTTAATGCTTGCATAGAGAGGATGTTCCACCAACTGCTGACGCAGGTCACTGATATCAAACTGCATAACCATTTTCCTGCACAACTAGTTTAATTACTGGAGATGGAAGGCTCGAACCAGGCCAGCTTCTCATGCAGCTCGACCACCTCACCAACGATGATCAGGGTCGGAGGCTTGATATCACCGCTCTCAGCCATGGCCGGCAGGGTGCTAAGATCACCGATATGTACCTTGTGTTCCGGTGTGGTGCCCTTCTCTACCAGCGCGGCAGGCGTACTGGCATCGCGACCATGAGCGATCAACTGTTCGCAGATGGTCTTCACGCCATTGAGTCCCATATAGAAGACCACGGTCTGTTTGGGCTGGGCAAGCATATCCCAGTTCAGATCTGTAGAACCGTCCTTCAGGTGACCGGTAACAAAGCTGACCGACTGGGCATAGTTACGATGGGTAAGCGGGATGCCGGAATATGAGGCACAGCCGGCAGCAGCAGTAATACCCGGCACCACCTGAAAGGCCACGCCCTCTTCCATCAGTGTTTCGATCTCTTCGCCACCGCGACCAAAGATGAAGGGGTCACCTCCCTTCAGTCGCAGGACACGTTTGCC
>Ga0224506_10003210_pt1 | contig 10897 bp, 6 predicted proteins | sample SF_Jan12_sed_USG_2_FD_169108 | JGI IMG/M metagenome (GOLD analysis project Ga0224506, IMG submission 169108) | Sediment microbial communities from San Francisco Bay, California, United States - SF_Jan12_sed_USGS_8_1 | ecosystem: Environmental > Aquatic > Marine > Sediment | place: USA...
GACAGATGGAGGGCGCTTTGTTCATGGCCCAGGAGGTCCCGCAATTCCTCCCACACAACCTTGACCACTTGATGCGCCGGGGTCAGGCTTTTCAGCACGTCCTGGCCGACAGCCTTTTCTCGAACCCTCTCAATAAAGTCTTTGACGATCTTGAAGTTGACGTCAGCTTCCAACAGGGCGAGCCGCACCTCTTTCAAGGCATCGGTAATATTTTGTTCAGTTAACACAGCTTGGCCGCGTAACTGCTTGAAAACATTCTCGATTTTTTCTGTCAGTGTTGTAAACACGGAAGGCGGTCCTATAGTCAAGAAGCTATTTTAAGCAAACTCAAGACAATAGTGAAGGACCTCACCGACTGTCAAGCAACTGGGAACCGAATTAGCGGGGTGTCATGACACGGCCGGAGATAATTTGCCTCATTTTTGGAGATTTCTCGACAAAGGAGAACTGGCCATTTTGTAGGAAAATGAATCAGGGTTGGAACATTGGTGGGCCCAAAATATTTTTCAATGGATAGCGGAAATGGCCTTTGGGTTTCCAAGAACATGATTGTTGAATAAAACTGAGCCATTTCATCTGTGTTGTAGGGGATTTGGGGCTAGCTCTGGTTGTGGGTGCGCGGTATCATGATGTCTCGCTTTTTGAACCAATTGGTAAGGTCGGCGTTCGCGTACAAACTTTTTTCTTTACGGCTTATGTCTAAACGTCTGAAAATTGTGCTGTATATTTTTGTTGGGCTATTCGTGGTGTACACAGCCCTTGGATTTTTGGCTGTGCCGTGGGCGATTACCCACAAGCTTCCCCCGATGCTGACGGAGGAATTAAACCGGCCGGTGTCCATTCAGGATGCCACGTTTAATCCTTTCCTGTTTAAGCTGAATATCAAGGGGTTCTCGATTGAGGAATATGATGGGTCGCCCCTCGCGGGGTTTGATGCCCTCTTTGTCGATTTTGAAGTTCTGTCGTCCCTGAAAAATAAGGCGTATACGTTTTCGCACATACGATTAGGGTTGCCTCATGGTTTGGCGGTCGTTCGTCCTGATGGATCATTGAATCTAGCTGACTTAGGCCAGACTTTCCAGGGGAGCAGTTCGGCTGTCGAAGTCGAACCCGCGCCTACTGAGAAACCGGCTGGATTGCCGCCGGTGTTTGTGGAAAAAATCCAAGTTCACCAGGGCATGATTGAATTTCAGGATAATTCTAATCCCACGCCGTTTGTTGCCCATGTTGTTCCGATCAATCTCATTTTGGAGAAATTCACTACGCAAAAAGATCAAGCCCATCCTTATGCGTTGACTGCGGAGTTAGGGCATGGCGAGAAAATCATCTGGGAAGGGACGTTGACCTTAGACCCGTTTGGTTCGGAGGGTAGCTTAACCCTTGAAAAAATCGGGTTAGATACTTTGTGGACATATGTGCAAGATAAATTCCGCTTTCAGATTCCGCAGGGGATTTTGAACATCAACGGAAATTATAAGGTGTTGACAACTTCTGATGGGGTTGATGTCAGAATCAATGGCGGCAATGTCCTCGTTCAAGATTTGCAGATTCAGGAGGTCGGCTCGTCGGATTCTGTGATTACCGTGCCACATTTTGAAGTCAAAGGTCTGGGTGTGGATGTGGCCAAACAGGCCGTGACGATTCCCTCCATCGCTGCGCGGGATGCGCGTTTTATTGGGTGGATTGATAAAGAGGGTATCATGAATTATCAACCGTTATTCGCCCCTGTGGAATCGTCGCAACCCGCATCTTCCACCGCATCTTCGCCAGCTGCTGAGCCCGAATCAGGGAAGGATGCCGCTCCGTGGAAGGTGCTGGTTGAAGAGGTGGATTTGGAGAACTTCACGATTGATATGGAGGATCGGCAACTGGAAGTGCCAGCGCGTGTTTTAGTTGAAGCCCTGCACTTTCATACCTCGCAGGTTTCCTCTGCGTTGGACACGCTTCTTCCAATTGATCTTTCTTTTCAGTTGAATCAGACGGGGAAGGCTGACCTTAAGGGCACTGTTAACGTTGAGCCCTTGTCCGTTGAGATGAATGTGGTGCTCACGGATATTGCTCTCAAACCGTTTGAGCCGTATTTAGCCCCATTTGTTCAGTTTGCCATTGGGAGCGGAGCCTTGAACTTGGCTGGGCAGACTCATTACCAAGATGCATCAACAACGGAGCCCATGGTGACCTATGTGGGTTCAATTGGAGTTTCAAAATTGGCATTTGTTGATCCGGAAAGTTCGAAGTCGTTTCTGCAATGGGACGATTTGGCTGTTAAGGGTCTTTCCTTGGATATTGAGCCGACGAGGGTGAAGATCCAAGAGATCGCGCTGAAGAAACCTGGCGTAGTCCTTTCGATTGCCTCAGATGGAAACTCCAATATAAAACGGCTGCTGGCCCCTCCTGGGCAGGTTGACGAACCACCAGCCGACGAGCAAGCCACTGGGACGGAGGAACCCTCTTCACCGCCACTTCCCGTTCACATTGAGACCGTTCGAATTGATGACCTTCAACTACAATTAACCGATCGTTCGATTACCCCAGTCGTGTCGACGAAGATCGAGGAATTTTCCGGAACGATTAAGGGGCTGTCTTCTGAGCAGTTGGCCAAGGCTGATGTTGATCTGGCTGGGAAAGTAGATCGTTCCGCCCCCTTCAAAATTCAAGGCCAAATTAATCCGCTGAGCGAAGATGCCTATACGGATGTGAAGGTGGTGTTTGAGAATCTGAATCTCACCATGATCTCTCCCTATTCAGGTAAGTATGCGGGCTATCCCATTACAAAAGGCAAGCTGTCATTAGATTTGGCCTATAAACTTTCTCAAAAGGAGTTGGTTGGGGAAAACAAGGTGTTGATGGACCAAATGACGATGGGAAGTAAGGTCGAGAGTCCGGATGCGACCTCATTACCCATTCCTCTAGCTTTGGCCTTATTAAAAGACCGAAAAGGACTCATCGATATTGATCTGCCCGTCAGGGGCAATCTGGATGACCCTGATTTTAGTTATGGTGGCATTATCTGGAATGCGCTGGTTAATCTCCTTACAAAAATTTCGACGTCACCCTTTTCACTTGTCGGCGGGTTAGTGGGGGGCGTGATGGGAGATAATGCGGATGCGCTTCAATTTATCGCGTTTCCGGCAGGGGAGGACGCCATGGGTCCGCCCGAACAGGAAAAATTGGTTGCCTTAGGAAAGGCCCTCACCGATCGACCGGGCTTACGGCTGGACATTACTGGTGCGGCGGACTCGGCAGTAGACGGCAGAGCCTTGGCTGAAGCCAAGCTGTTGATGCAGATGAAAAAGATGAAATTTGTACAGCAGCCCCCTTCTGGTGATCAGGCGTCTGTTTCCGTGGAAACCGTAGAGCTGACTCAAGAGGAAGAGGCGGAATTTTTGCAGCAACTATTCGTCGAAAAATTTGGAGAAGTCGCGCTTTCAAAGACGGCCGATCCTTCTCAACCCGAAAAGTCAGAGGTCGAGTCTGCTGCCAAGGCCCCAAAAGTTCTGACTGCAGAGGAAATGAAGGGCAAGCTTCTTGACGGACTGGTTGTTGATGAAGGGCAATTGCGAGTGTTGGCGCAAGAGCGCGCTCAACATATTCGTGACTATTTGATTCAAGAGGGAAAGGTCCAAAATAATCAGGTCTTTTTAGTTGAACCCCTGTTGAGTCCCGTGATTGAAGAACATCAAGTTCGGATTCCTCTCGCGTTAAACGCCAATTGAGTCCCTTCCATTGAGAGGGGCAGTGGAGCGCGTTTCTTCATGAATCCCCGCCTATGCTCGTCGATGTCTTAGTACCGCTCAACCTGTGGGTCTGGCTAGCGGGGTTGAGTGCATTTTTTTGCCTTCTCTGGGTTCTTCATCTTCGTGCCCGCAATGCCTCCTTAGCGGATGTCGGGTTTTGTCTCGCTTTTGGGCTCATTGTCTTCACCTGTGGAATGTTTGCTGCCGGGGATCTTTCACGGCGGGTTCTGATTTCCGGTATGGGGCTGGTCTATGCTTTTCGTCTAGGGCGATTGTTGTTTCTCAAGCGTGTGTGGCATCAGGCAGAAGATTCTCGTTATCAAACGATTCGTGCAAAATTAGGCGCGTGGGAATCGGTGGGAATATTTGGCTACTTTCAATTGCAAGGGCCGGCGAGTCTCTTCTTTGCGGGGCTGCTCTGTTGGGTCATGAATCATCCTGCTGATGGCATTCGGTGGTGGGATGGTCTTGGCGTGTTGATCTTTTTCGTTGCCATCATCGGGGAAAGTATTGCAGATCGGCAGCTTGAGGTGTTTCGTGAGAATCCTCTTAACAGAGGAAAGGCCTTGCAAACAGGGTTGTGGCGCTACTCCCGGCATCCTAACTATTTCTTTGAAAGTCTGCATTGGTGGGCGTATGTGCCATTGGCTATTGGCCTTCCCTGGTCAGGCGTGGCGATTTTCTGGCCCCTATTGATGACGGTTTCGCTCCTTTGGATTACTGGCGTGCCTTGGGCAGAAGCGCAAGCACTAACGAGTCGTGGACAGAGTTATCGCGACTATCAGAGGACGACCAGTATGTTTTTCCCCTGGTTTCCGAAAAAGGTGTGAGGGTTCTCGTCGAGGAGCTTAGGTTCGTTGAGGCATATCCGCTGGAAGGCCTTTAAAGGTAAATCCGGCTCTGTGTGCGTTGATGAGTAAGCATTCGAGCCCCTCCAGGAATGATGGGAGGTTCTGTTTGTGTGTGTCGTGCAACAGCAAAATGTCGCCTGATTGGAACTGAGGGATCCTCTTCAAGAGAAGGGACTGGGGAAGTCCTCGTTGGGTGTCATAAAAACGTTGATTCCAATGGACTAACGGATAGTGGAGTTTGCGTAAGGCGATTCCCAGATGAGGCGTTCGAATCCCAAAGGGTGACCGAAACCCAATCGTGTGTACCTGAAGTGACTGCTCAATGATGTCACGGGCACGCCCTATCCAATTCATGAGATACCGGTCGTTTCCAAAGAAATGATGGTATTGGTGATCTAATGAATGGTTGCCGATGTGGTGCCCTTGGGCCACGATGGATCGCCCTGTCGATAGATGATGCTGTAATGCGTTCGCGACGACAAAAAATGTGGCCTGAGCCTGATGGTGTGACAGTCGTTCAAGTACCTTCGGAGTACATGATTCATGGGGGCCATCATCAAAGGTAAGATACAGAACTTTTTCTGTTGAAGGCAGGCTTCGTATGCAGGCGCCCAATACTTTTTCAATCATCGAAACGGGCGCTTTCTTGTGGAAGGGAAACTTTTCTCGCGAGGCTTCGTCCAGGTCGTTCCCTTCGGCCATTCGAGAGAGGGTATGGTTTTGAGGAAGCCTAAGGTTTGCATGGGGAAACCATACACTCGTTTTAATGCAATTAAATGCTGTGGATTCGCGTTCTTTTCGGATTAATGCATATTCCCCTTAATTCCAGGAATCAATGGGAAGGGATCATAATCGAAGATGAGGTGAAAAATATATGAAACCGTTTCACGTTCTAACATGGTATGTGGCATAGAGAACTATCATGCTCGCACTTGGAAACCTGCAATGGTAGGAATATAAACAGGATCACCCTACATCAGAGATGTTTTGTTCAAATTTTGGCCGTGTAGCGACAAGTGGTTCTTCATGGATGCTTCGTTAATTTTTCCTTCAATCCTTTATTGGAAAGGGGGCATGAAACAAGAGCATAATACTTCAACATTGTAGGATTGACCCTACAGCCGAATGTTCTTTTTCCGTCTGCCATGTTGGTGTTGGTCGATGGGAGGCATTGAGTAATCAGACGGAGAAAAATACAGAAATCCGGCTTCTCGATTTCCTTTTCTTTCCCAGTTGTCTTGTCCCCCTCCTCGCAGTCTCCTGTTGTTTGATCTAGGTCATCATTGGTGGCAAGTCTTTTGCTGCCTTTCTTTTGAATCTATGAAATTTCTGAAGATCCTGAATGCAACAGTTGAAAAAATATGTGGCCTTGAGAGGTCGACCATGAAGGAGCTTGATGCCACTTTTTGTTCCTTGTCGCGAAATGACAAAGAATACCATGGGTTGTCATTTGAAGGATGGCGATCTTGATGAGAAAGTTTTCCCTTGGCCTGCCGATAGTGGTAGTCGACCAAAAATTTCCTTGTCCATAAGGTGTTTTCGGGCAAACACCATCATGAGGTGGTGACGAAAATTTCCAGTCTAAGTTTTCAGAGTCAGGCTGAGGGATCTCCGGGCTGTTGCTGGGTGAATCGGCAATTCCATTCTTCCCCTCTTAAGAAATTTTTGTCTGCCCATCGTTTCACTCTATTGAAGGAGGCTTTGCATGGATCAGCATGAATCACATTTCTGTCGGTCGCCTCGCCATGAATTATCAGCCTTGCGCCGACAGAATACTCGTATAAAAACATGGCTGATGACCATCGGGATTTTTGTGACGTTAGCTCAACCGATGTGGGCTGTGGCTGGTCCTCCCGATCATGCCAAAGCGGTGTTTATGCGTGGGGAAGTGACCATGATTCATATCGACGAGATCGTGCCCGAGCAATCTCGATTTGCGTATTTTCTCCGATCTGAACATGCCACCGACCCGGAAGATGTGTTGGAAATGATCTTTGAAGGAGAGCCACCTTTCCATCTTGCCACCGGCAAGAAGGTCAGTGTCAAAGGAAGAGCCGTGCGCGGAAAAATCTGGGTCACGGAAGTGGCTGCTCTCGATGGTGACGCGTCTGGCGCTACGAGCGGAGGAACAGCGGCTGCGGCGACGACCGGAGATCGGAAAACGATCACGTTTGTCATCAATATGTCAGGCGTGGACTATGCCGCCCAAGGGGCTTCGCCCTATACGCAATCCAGTGTCGATTTGTCAGGGAAATACATGCACGATTCTTCAAGTTATTCCGTCCATAGTGCCTATAGAGAAGCGTCGTTTGGACAAGTGACCTTTTCTGGGAGTGCCGCCACCGACGTGTTTCTCGTGGAGGTTCCTTACGATTCAGCCGAAGGGTGCGGCTATCGGACGATTGCCTCCCAAGCCGATGCAGTGTCTCCCGTTAATCTCAATGGGTATGTGCATAAAATGTACGTCGTGCCGCCTAAAGCCATCTCAGGCTGTGGCTGGTTGGCATTAGGGGAAGTTGGGAGTTATGGGAGTACCTCGACGCGGAAATCGTGGAGTACCAGAATTGACCCGTTGGCCTTTGCGCATGAATTAGGCCACAACTTGGGCTACCATCATGCCGCCACCGATCCGGATAACGATGGGACCAAAAACGTAGAATATGGCGATACCTCTGATTTAATGGGGTACTGTTGTGCCAAGCGAAAACTCAATAGTGTGCATGTTGATCAAATCGGGTGGTTTGATCGAGCAGATTTACAAAGCAAGATTGTCGATGTCACCAGCACAGGTCAATTTACCTTGGCACCCCTAGGGACTGACCCCTCTACGTCAAGCGATCCACAAATATTACGAATTACGACAGAGACCGGATGGCCCTATTATCTTTCCTACCGTCAAAAAACTGGGCTCGATTCCGCTCTTTCCACCACCTATACAACCGGTGTCAACATTCACCGGGGATTGGAAAATGGCAATTGGTCGTATCTCATCAAGGTGCTGACCAGCGATGCCAGTGATCCGAATGTCAATCAATTTCATGATGTGGGCAGTGAATTGGCCATCACTCAAATTGAGAATAACGCAAACTATGTCAAGGTGAATGTCACCTTTGGTGGAGAATGTGTCGCAGGAACGCCCAACGTATTGGTGACTCCAGCGAGTCAGCTGTTGACGAGCGCCAGCCAATTGCAAGACTATCAAATGACGGTGACTAATACAGATACCTCCGCGTGTGAATCGAGTACGTGGAGTGTCGGGCTCACCTCTCCACTGAGCGGGACTGTAGGGGCGCCAATGTTGACCGTGGCGCCAGGAGCGTCGGCTGCCACGACCGTTCACATGGATATTGCCGGTGTGGAGGATGGACTGTATCCGGTCACCATTCATGTGGCCGACACGGCAAACGTCACGCATGATGCCCAAGCGGCAGCTTCACTCACCTTGAATGTGAATACGTGTGTGCTTGGTGCGCCTACAGTCACGCTGGCTCCTGGGCAACAAATGATTTCCGATGTGAGTCAGTTGCAGGCCTATACGTTGAATGTGACGAATCGCGATAGTGACGCCTGTAGCGCGAGTACCTGGTCCGTGGGGGTGACCTCTGGCCTCGGTAGTTCCGTGACTACTCCCCTGTTACCTGTGATGCCAGGGGCAACCGGGTCAACCTCCATCATGATGATGGTGGCAGGGGTGGCCGATGGGACTTATCCAATCTCCGTTGCTGTCACTGATGGGAATTCAGGCCACAATGGGATGGCCACAGGCTCCCTTCAAATGGATTTGACGGCGCCTACGGCTCCCATGAATGTGACGGCGCAATTAACCGGCAAGGGGCGGAATAAGTCGGTGCAGGTCTCCTGGGGTCAGGCCAGTGATGGCTCGGGAGGAACGGGAGTCAGCTCGTATTCCGTCTACCGGAATGGTGTGTTGTTAGGTTCCACAACAAGTCTGTCCTTCAAGGACAGTAATTACTCCACGACCGTGTCCAATACCTATGAGGTTTATGCCATCGATCAAGTCGGCCATCGATCTTTAACGGCGGGGACGGCTGTCTATACTGACGGTGGAGGCTCAACAGGACCAGGTGGAGGAAAAGGAAAGAAAAAGTAACAGTGGCCTTGAGTCGATCAAGGTTCGGAGAGGGTCATCCCTCAGAACCATAGCGGGCACCTCCACGATGAAGGGGATCAGATCATAATCTGATCCCCTTCATCGTTTATTCCTCTTATCTTGTGTCTTTACAATTCCTTTGACTGTGACCCGGAGATGTTTTGTGGGGCTGAGTGACTTGCCGGTCCACGAAGGTGAGCAATTAGGAGTAGTCCGGGGATGGCCAGTAAGGTGCATAGAATAAAAAATCCTGTCCACCCCAGCCAGGTGGCGAGGAGGCCAGTAACGGAGCCAGCCAAGACTCGTGGAATACCCATGAAGCTACTCAGCAGGGCATATTGTGTGGCGGTAAAGCGTTTGTCCGTGAGGCTAGCCATGAAGGCGACAAAGGCGGTGGTGCCCATTCCGCCGGTAAGATTTTCAAAGGCAATGACCGCAGTTAACGTGGGCAAATGGTTGCCCACGATGGCCAAGACCGCAAACCCTGCCGTGGAAATCATTTGCAGAACCCCAAAAATGAGAAGAGAAGGAATGATTCCCCAGCGATACACGACAAGCCCCGCAAGCAGGCCTCCGGTGAGCAAGGCCGCAAAGCCAAAAGTTTTGACGATGGCGGCAATTTGAGGTTTCGAGACTTCCAGATCCACCCAAAAAGGCGAGAGCATTTCTGAAGCCATGCTGTCGCCGATTTTGTATAACAAGATGAACAGCAAGATCGACAGCCAGCCCGGTCGTTGACAAAATTCTAGAAAGGGTCCCGCGAATGCCTCACGAAGCGACGATGGCGGAGCTGCTTCGACGATGGGTTCTGGTGCATATACAGTCGCCACAATCCCGACCAACAGACACAGGCCCATGATGAAATAGGCTGTAGGCCAAGAGAGGTATTCGGCTAACACCAACGTTAAGGCTCCAGAAGCCAGCAGTCCAATTCGGTATCCATTCACAAAGATCGATGAGCCAATCCCTAATTCGTCATCGGATAAATATTCGCGGCGGTAGGCATCAAGCACAATGTCTTGACTGGCACTCGCAAAGGCAATAAGAAGGCAGAGCCCCGCAATGGCGGGCAAATGCACGGCGGGTTGGACGAATGTCATTGACGCAAGCGCGATCATCAGGAACACTTGGGTGATCAACATCCAACCTCGACGCCGGCCGCCATAAGGCGGAACGATCCGATCCATGAATGGGGCCCACAGAAATTTGAGGGTATAGGGGAGTCCAACGAGTCCGAAAAACCCGATGGTCGTTAAATCCAGACCCTCTTCCCGCATCCAGAATTTCAGCGTCGAGCCGGTGAGGAGAAGTGGAAGGCCAGAAGAAAAACCGGTCATTAGCATGACCAGCATTTTGGGGCCGAAGAGCAGCGTGCAAAAATTTCCCAACCAAGAAGATGGCGGGTGTGGTGTGTGCATAGTCATGACCTTATCAAAGAATGATTCTTAGGTCTTGTCTCGGAGAGGCGTCTGTTGGTGAACCTGGAGTTCTGCGGGAAATGGCATCGACTTTCTCCAACCAAGAAGTCAAAACATGGCTCCTCTCAATGGTGGGGCAGATCATTGATGTGGTGATTATTCAGAAGGCATTCGCGGAGACCCCACAGCATGTTCTCTGGAAAGGAAAGGGTAAAGTTATAAGATGTGTGCAGGAAGGCGTCGTATTAGAGTTGAACGCTGGCGGGGCATCGTGGTGGAGCCGGGTCTGGGGACATCTTGGTGTTCAACATGTGGTCGAGCGTTGGACTCAAAAACCGATTTCTGTTCCCTATGATGATGTGACGATTGATCTAAATCCAACAACGGGAGCGAAATGGTTAGTCATTGATGCGGCGACTTGGAAGCGATCTCCAGAAGAATTAACCAAGAAGAAATGATTCAACCCCCAAATGTTGTCGAAGCAGAAAGGTGAGCAACCGGAAAAGACTTAGTTGAGGCTGGGATCAATAGGCATATGAGCATACATATTGTATTCGTGGCCAAAAGTTTGAAGGACTTCCGCCCATAACCCAGAGGGAGAATTTTCAAACACGAAATGGGGTTTGGCCGGCATGATGAGCCAAGACCCACTTTTCATTTCATTTTCGAGTTGTCCAGGTCCCCAGCCAGAATAACCCATATACGCGCGGAATGATTCTTCCTCGGCCGGAACCTCAAGGATGCGTTTGAGGGTTTCCGTGTTGCCACCCAGATACACGC
>Ga0224506_10003211_pt1 | contig 10895 bp, 7 predicted proteins | sample SF_Jan12_sed_USG_2_FD_169108 | JGI IMG/M metagenome (GOLD analysis project Ga0224506, IMG submission 169108) | Sediment microbial communities from San Francisco Bay, California, United States - SF_Jan12_sed_USGS_8_1 | ecosystem: Environmental > Aquatic > Marine > Sediment | place: USA...
AGCGAAGGGGATAGTACTGGAAGATGGTCCAAATGGGACCATCTGGCGTAGAGAGTAGGAGACTCGCCGTAAAGGTGAACATAATAATCTGCTCGCGCTGGATACTATCTATCAAAAGGAGAGAAAAATGTTGTGGATAAAAGGACGCCGCATTCTGGTGATAAGTATGTTTTGTCTGCTTACTGGCAGTATGGTCTATGCCGACGAACAGCCTTCGCGTATGAGGGAAGACAAAACCCATATACAAATATGGAACCAGTTTGTTACAGATATACTGACCTTGCATGAACAGATGATAGTTGCACAAGATATCGGCAAGACGAGTAAGCCGGGTGGTTATGCATCACAGCCTGATTTTTACATTGAAGAGGAATATCGTGATGCCCAGGGACGCTTGCTTTCACGTTTGCAATGGGAGCGAGAAACGCCAGCAAATCTGCATGCGATAGAGTTGTATATTTATGATCAACGGGGGCGGATTATTCGTGATTACGCCGGGGCCTATTTACCGAATTATCGTAATGCTCCGACGCAAACACTGCTTAGTCTTCACAACTATTCTGATCAATTACATGCCTTCCGCACATTTGATGCCTCAGCAGATTTTTTGTTCGAACGATGCAGTGGTCGCTATCTGGGTAAAGAGGTGTTTATCTCTCTGGATATCGATGAGAAAGAGGCGTTGGAAGGTAGAACCAACACAGTGATGACCAGCAAGGCCTATGCGGCATGTTTTAAAGGACTGGCGCAGACTGCAGGTAATTTCCTACAGCCTCAATAGCGTTTCTGTTTTACGACTCTTTGTGCAGCCTTTGCGCTGCATAGAGGGTGTTATACATCAACATAGCCACGGTCATTGGCCCAACACCGCCGGGCACTGGTGTAATCCAGCTGGCATTCTGACTGGCGACATCAAATTCAACATCCCCCACCAGCTTGCCTTCCTCGGTACGGTTAATGCCAATGTCGATAACGATGGCGCCTGGCTTTATCCACTCACCCTTGACCAATCCGGGTTTACCAACACCGACCACAATAATATCGGCGCGACGTACATGTGACTCTAAATCACGTGTAAAGCGATGGGTGGTGGTCACGGTACAACCTGCCAGTAGCAGTTCCAGCCCCATGGGACGGCCCACATGGTTGGAGGCACCAACCACTACCGCCTCTTTGCCTTTAATAGGTTCATCCAGACCATCTAACAGCTTCATCACCCCATAAGGGGTACAGGAGCGAAATACCGGCATACGCACGGCCAGACGTCCGATGTTGTAGGGGTGGAAACCATCTACGTCTTTATCATGATGAATGCGCTCGATCACCAGTTCGGAATCGATATGCTCGGGCAGGGGGAATTGCACCAGGATGCCATCAATCTCATGATTAGCATTGAGTTGATCGATCAGTACTAATAAGTCCGACTCACTGGTGTGGGCAGGCAGATCATATGATACCGATTTAAAGCCTATATCGTCACAGGCTCTGCGCTTGCTGCCCACATAGACCTGTGAAGCAGGATCACTACCTACAAGGACCACAGCCAAGCCTGGTGGGCGTAGGCCTTGAGCAACCCGTTCAGTCACCTTCGATTTGATCTCTTCGCGAATTTGTGCGGCGATGGCCTTGCCATCAATGATTTTTGCGCTCATGACTACCCGGACGTGGAGTGGGAAAAAACCATTTTCGCACGCCAGAGGTACGCTGCCAAGAATGTTGTATCTGATGATTGACGGCAAAGCTCTTCGCGGGTATTATTCTTCGCCCTGTTAGGGCTGATTTATTAGTTCGCAGTTTCGGGGTGTAGCGCAGTCTGGTAGCGCGCCTGCTTTGGGAGCAGGATGTCGGGGGTTCGAATCCCTCCTCCCCGACCAATTTTATTGGTCGATGGTTTTCGTAGACCGTGACCGGTTGTAGATCGGGCTTGATGAAGCGATGTTTCCTGGCCAGATTTCAGATGTAAATGGAAATGAATATTTTCATTCGGCGTGCTAAGCGGCCAAAGTTCGATTTAACATGCGCCTGTAGCTCATTTGGATAGAGCATCGACCTTCTAAGTCGAGGGTAGCAGGTTCGAATCCTGCCGGGCGCGCCAATAAATAATTGCATTGAACCAGGCAGGATTTGAACCTGTGATCGATCAAACTGTTTCGACACTTCGCAATAGCGAAGTGGACAGCGCGAAAGCGCTGCCCGGAGGGGTATCAATCCTGCCGGGCGCGCCAATAAATAATTGCATTGAACCAGGCAGGATTTGAACCTGCGATCGATCAAACTGGTTCGACACTTCGCAATAGCGAAGTGGACAGCGCGAAAGCGCTACCCGGAGGTCTCGAACCTGTGGGATCAAATAAGTTCTATGGTGGCTGTAGCTCAGTTGGTAGAGTCCAGGATTGTGATTCCTGTTGTCGCGGGTTCGAGCCCCGTCAGCCACCCCATATTTATCCAGCCTTGACCAAACCTCCAAACTGTACCAACCAATTTTTTATTCCGAGCTTGCGGAATATTATTTTGATTCCTTATCTACGGCTGATACTTCTTTCGTCATTAAGCATATTATTTTCTTATCTGGTGATCTTCAAAACTTAATAATGTTCTGTTACCGCTGACTTAGTGACTGTATTATTTGGCGCTTATAAATAGAGAATGCAGTGAAGGGCTTAGATACACTGCCGTATTCTGGATACGGCAGAACGGCCACAGAGGAGGGGACTCAAGACTTGATGTAGTGACTCTCTATATAATTCTCAACGATTTGCTGAAATTCCAGCGCAATGTTATCGCCTTTAAGGGTGACTGTTTTTTTACCATCTTCATAGACGGGTGCCACCGGTGTTTCACCGGTCCCCGGTAGACTGATACCTATATTGGCATGCTTGCTTTCACCGGGGCCATTCACCACACAACCCATCACTGCAACAGTCATCTCCTCTACACCAGGATAACGAGTGCTCCACTCAGGCATTTGCTCGCGTATATAGAGCTGGATATCTCGTGTCAATTCTTGAAAGTAACTACTGGTAGTACGTCCACAGCCGGGACAAGAGATTACCATGGGGGTAAACGAACGCATGCCCATGCTTTGTAGTATCTCCTGAGCGACAATAACCTCGGTAGTCCGTGACTCGCCGGGTTCAGGCGTTAAAGAGATACGAATCGTGTCACCGATGCCCTGGCGTAGCAGAATAGAGAGGGCGGCAGTGGAGGCGACAATACCCTTGGAGCCCATGCCTGCTTCGGTCAGACCTAGGTGTAGGGCATAGTCACAACGCTGTGCCAGATCTTCATAGACCTTGATCAGATCCTGTACGCCACTCATTTTGCAGGAGAGGATGATCTTGTTATGTGCCAGCCCCAGTTCCTCGGCCTTTTTTGCGCTATCGATGGCCGAAGTAATCAGCGCGTCATGCATAACATCGACGGTTTCTCTGGGAATGGGTAAGCGGGCATTGTCATCCATCATTCGTGCCATCAGTTCCTGATCCAGGCTGCCCCAGTTAACACCGATGCGCACCGGTTTGTTGTAGCGCACGGCAAACTCGATCATTTGTGCAAACTGTTCGTCACGTTTCTTACCTTTGCCTACGTTCCCGGGATTGATGCGGTATTTAGATAAGGCCTGGGCACAGTCGGGATACTTGGCCAGCAGTTTATGTCCATTAAAATGAAAATCACCAACTAGCGGGACATTGATACCCATCTTGTCCAACTGTTCACGGATGTAGGCGACCTGGCTTGCGGCTTCAGCGGTGTTTACGGTGATGCGAACCAGCTCCGAGCCCGCCAGTGCCAATTCCTTTATCTGCATAACCGTTGCCATGGCGTCGGCGGTGTCAGTATTGGTCATGGACTGTACAACTACCGGGGCTCCGCCTCCGATACGCACATGGTCAATAGAAACACTTGTAGTGCGAGAATTTTTGGGCTGGTTCATGCTTGGGTCTGTTCTATAAGAAATTAGAGCGAGATTTTACTTCATTAGGAGAGAATATGGCATGCCTGATATTCACACCCTTTAAATCTTCTCACTATTATCGAATTTATCGCATTAAATTGTCATGTATAATTGACATATCGATAACTTTGTTACGTTAACGTATTTATTATCGTATTTGTTCAATATCTACTTCGATCATGTCGATAATAGGTGTTATGTTAGCAAAATGTTAACAGCTCGCATCAGATTGAACGACTACCCTATGACCAGTAAAAACCTCACGACACAATGCTTTGGCTGTAAGCTAAAAAGTAAATCGATCTTTACCGCAGTAGAGCACCAGGCCTTGGAAAAGGCCCGTTTTGTACCAGAAGTAGTATCTTACCCTCCTAATAGCAGCATACTGAGCGCTTCTGCGAATGACGCCATATTCACGGTAAGGAAAGGTACAGTTAAAATGCAACGTGCGATGCCTGATGGAAACAAACGTATAACCAGCCTGTTAAAGTCGGGAGATACGCTTGGCCTACGCGCATGGCAAACAGGTGAGTATGATTTTGATGCCATTGCCCTAGGTGATGTGGAGCTGTGCCGGATCCCGCACCGAGAACTCAACCGTATTCGTAAATATACCACGGCGTTGGAAAAGACGGTGATCAGTCGATTATGTAAGGAAGGTGAGTTGGCAGAGATCTGGATTACCCATTTTTCTAGCGGCTCAGTCAATCAACGTTTGGCAAACCTATTGCTATTTCTCGCCACACATCAAGACGAGACTAACAGCAAGACAGTAAAGTTGTTGTCGAGGGATGACATGGCCTCGATATTGGGAGTGCGTCAAGAGAGTGTTAGTCGTGCGGTAACTCAGTTTAAGGCCGAAGGTTTAATTGTCGTTAAGAGTCGAGGAGAACATACTCTCAATCTCCCCGCTCTGCGTAAGCAAAGTAAGCAGAAATAGGTTTAAAACATTCTTATCTGTTTGTTATAGATCCCATCAAAGTCCTCATCGAGAAAATAGAGTATACCATTGGCAATGGGTTTTATCTGTTTGTTTAAATAATGCACATAATCCAAAGCGCTCTCGCGACATAATAGTGGTTCCGGGCCATTAACAGTAATATAGTATTCTATCCAAGCCATATTTTTCACTGTGTCCGCAGACAACTTCTTTGCCGCTTGCACATGGGGGGGAATGTTTTTTATATAATCATTTAGCTTGCGCTTAAGCCGCTTTCGATACACTAGCTCGGTATCCAGTTGTCCGCGCATCAACTGTTCTGCCGTGTCGCGAATATACTCTGTGTAGGGAAGTTTGAGAAATACCCGTCGATACAGTTCACGTTGAAATCGTCTGGCCAAAGGCGTCCAGTCTGTGCGAACAGTTTCCAGTCCCTTAAATACCAATCTATTTTCATCTCCATGTCGAATTAAACCGGCATAACGTTTTTTACTGCCTTTTTCAGAACCACGGATAGTAGGCATGATAAAACGGCTATAATGTGTTTCAAATTCGATCTCCAGACAGGATGGGATGTGAAACTCTTGTTCGATATGCGCTGACCACCAAAGATTGAGATCCTCTGCCAATGTATCGCCGATCTTTCTTGATTTGTCTTCACTGTAACCGTCACCCAATAACACAAAGAGTGAATCGGTATCCCCATAGATGACTTGATATCCGTAGGATTCTATCTGTTCCTTACTACGATGAATGATCTCATGGCCGCGTCTGGTTATGGAGCTGGCCAGTTTAGGACTAAAGAAGCGACAGCCCGGTGTTCCTAATACACCGTAAAAGGAGTTCATGATGATCTTGATGGCCTGACTTAAGGCTGCATCCTTACGCTGTTTTGCCTCATCCCGGGCCGACCACAGTTGGGTGATGATCTCTGGCAGGATAGAGCGGTGGCGAGAGAACTCACCACCGGAGAATCCGGGGATCGGATCCTCACCTGCTTGTGCCAGACCCAGGGGATCAATACGAAAGGTACGGATAATACTGGGATAGAGGCTTTTAAAGTCGAGTACCAGAACGTTATTGTAGAGCCCGGGTTGTGAGTCCAGTACATAACCCCCAGGGCTAGAAACAATGTCGGTGCTATCACCGATATCCCGTGCGACATAGCCTTGTCTATGCAGACGTGGCAGATAAAGATAGTCAAAGGCGGCGACCGAGCCACCAACTCGGTCCATAGTCAGTCCGGTCAGGCGAGAACGTTCTATGGCAAAGCCAAGTAGATCTGCATGGTCAAAGATATCAAATACCAGTTGTGCATCTTCAAGGTTATAGCGCAGCAGGGCATCGGGATCTTCACGATGCATACGTTGTATCTCGGCAAGCTTATCCACAGTGTGATCGATCAACTTGCCCTTACCCAATAATTCACGTGCCACATAGTCCAGACTAAAACTTTCAAACGACCAGGTCGCGGATCGAAGGGTGTCTATGCCATCTAATACGACTCTGCCTGGAATGCGGGGGATGGCCACTTGCTGACTGCTTAGTGGTGGAAGAATGCTCGCGTTTTCAGTGCCACGGCCGATGTTGAATTTGATGCGCAGTTTTCTGCAACGCTCTTGCAGGTATGAGAGATCAAAGTTGACTACATTCCATCCCAATAGCAGGTCGGGGTCATAGTCACGTATCCAGGCAAAGAAGCCCTGCAGGAGCGCTTGCTCTGACGAGTAGAGTGTCACCGGCAGATCCGTATCCGCTAAAGGTGGGGCCTGTGGAGCCGGTAGATAGAAGATCTGTTGATGATGTTGATCATTTCGCTTTCGATAAATGGCGGCGATGGAGTAGATGGGCCCATTCATACCATCGGTTTCGATATCAAAGGATACAGCGCTTAGCTGAGGATGATAGTCGGTGGTTTTGACTCTTGGGTTGCGATATTCGATATAGCCTTGTGCTTGCGTGGGAGTACCGGATAGCATACAGGATGAGGTAATGAATCGTTCCATCAGAAAGCGTTCAATGGGACGTATATCCGACTCATAGACTCGAATTTGAGCACTCTTTAAGTGCGAGGCATAGATGTGTTGCTGTTTTTGCGAAGAAAAATAGAGCGCATCGACAGTTTTTCCTTCCAGACTTTTGAGCTCAACCGCCTTACGCTCGAATTCAGGGTTAGGATCGATGTGTTGATCCTGCTCAATGAAAAACAGGCTCTTTTGGTCTGATACTCTTATGTGTATGGGACCATCGGCTGTTGTGGCCCATAGGCTTAGTTCTATACCCTTGGGTGTGTCTCGCCACTGACGGGTGAGGATAAATGCCTTAAAGCTTGTCGGCGCAGTTAGGGGGGAGACGCTGGTGTGGTGCCGAGTGTGTGACAATTGTTTACAATTACGTAGCTGATAGGTGTTAATTTTAACAACTTAATGATCGCATTTCAGTAATAATTCAGCCTAGTTAATATGCCCAGTAACTTATAGAGCCGCGAAGGCTTTCTCTTTAAGGAAACAGAGAATGAAGTTAACCATAAAACAAAAATTATACGGTATGGTGGTCTTTACCGTACTGGCTTTTGCGGCACTGTTTGGTCGACAGATCTATGTGTTGAGCGAAACCCGAACCATGGAGGAGGCCCGATTACTGGATAGTGAGATCAATGCAGGCATGCTTACACTACGTCGCAATGAGAAGGATTTTCTTGCCCGTACCGATCTGAAGTATCTGGATAAATTTAATAAGAACTTTGTACTGCTAACCGAGAAGCTTACATCACTAAAGGCCTTTAGTAGTAAGTATGGAGTGGTAGGAGAAGAGGTCGCTCGCCTTGAAAGGGTATTAAACGATTACGCGGTCAGCTTCAAACAATTGGTAGCCGTGCAACAGACCATTGGTCTGAGTCCTAAAGATGGCCTGCGTGGAAACCTGAGAAATGCGGTGCATGAGGCCGAGGGGATACTCAAGGAGCTCTCGCTGGATACCCTGACCAAAGATATGCTGATGTTACGCCGGCGAGAAAAGGATTTTATGTTGCGCACGGATATCAAATATCTGGAAAAATTTAATAATGACCTGGTGGTGTTTTATCAGGATCTTGATGCTGTCTCACTTTCTAGCGAAAAGAAGGCAGAGATACGCAGCTCCATGGCCGTTTATGAACGTGACTTTACCGCCATGGTACAGGCCTATCAAAATAAAGGTCTGACATCAAAAGCAGGACTACAAGGACAAATGCGTGACACCGTACATCAGAGTGAGACGGTACTTGCTGAAGTATCAGAAAAGCTGACCGCGTTTTTAGAACAGGAATTAACCAAATTGATCGCCGTGGGTTTGGTCATGTTTGTTGGACTATTTCTTGCGGTAATCGTATCCACCTTCCTTATGAGTCGTAGCATTCTTATCCCGGTGAAACGCCTACAGGCCGTGATGTCTGATGCCTGTGAAAATAAAGATCTCAGTCTCAGGGCTGATGCCCATGGGCATGATGAGATCACCTCTATGGCACAAACCTTTAACGCTATGCTGGCCGAGTTCCAACAGATGGTGAGCAAGGTGCTGGACTCTGTACATGCGGTCAGCGTGGCGTCTACCCAGTTATCCAGTGTTACGGAACAGACAGCCAATGGCGTTATGAAACAGCATCGTGAGAGTGATCAGGTGGCTACGGCGATGAATGAGATGTCGGCCACAGTAGAAGAGGTCGCACGTAATGCCAATGAGGCGGCCTCGGCATCTCATCATGCTGATGATGCCGCACGAAATGGTAAAGACATTGTGGTTGCGGTGAAATCAGGTATCCATGCCCTGGCTGCAGAGATAGACACGGCGGCGACGACTATCGCTGATCTACAAAAACAGACGGACAATATCGGTGGAGTACTCAATGTTATCCGTGATATTGCCGAACAGACCAACCTGTTGGCGCTCAACGCCGCCATCGAGGCGGCACGTGCCGGCGAACAGGGTCGCGGCTTTGCCGTTGTGGCCGACGAGGTTCGGACCCTGGCGACACGGACTCAGGAGTCGACTGCCGAGATCCAGGCGATGATAGAAAATCTACAAGCAGCGGCGAAGACGGCGGTATCCACCATGGATAAGGGTAAGCAGGTTACCGCCGAGAATGTCAGCAAGGCAGATGAGGCCGATCAGGCTCTGAATGAGATCTCTACATCGGTCAGATCCATCAATGATATGAACGCCATGATCGCCAGTGCTGCAGAAGAACAATCCGCCGTGGCTGAGGAGATCAATCGTAGTGTGGTCACCATTTCCCAGATCTCCGACGAGACCGCAGAAGGTGCCAAACATACCACGGCCACGGCCAGTGATCTGGCTGCCTTGGCTATGCAGCTTCAGACCTTGGCTACCCAGTTTAGGGTGGGTAGCGTGCATGTGGATCTAACCGCAGCCAAGTCTGCTCATCTTGCCTGGAAGACCCGTATCCGTGATTTTCTTGATGGCAAGGGCGGCCTGACCAAGGAGCAAGCCGTGTCGCACCATGATTGTGTGCTAGGTAAGTGGTATTACTCGGAAGGGATAGAAAAATACGGCCATATTCAGGAGATGAAAGATGTGGAGCAGCCGCATGCTGAATTGCATACGACTATTCGAGAGATCATAGAATTAAGAGAGAAGGGTGACACACAGGCTTCTGAATTGGCCTACAAGCGCATCGAACCACTTTCCAGCAAGATAGTGGCCTACCTCACAGCCATAGAACGAAAGGCCAACTAGGCCAAGCTACTACGCTGATAAATCAAGGCACTGACTTCAGTGCCTTTTTTTGTATTGATACAAAGTGTTACAAAGATCTGCTATGCATTTCGCTGTGGAGGATATATATTTAGTCCCCCGTTAACTAAATGGTTAGTTAAAATTTTATGAATAGAGCGGAATCCTCCCTGGACACCATCGACATCATTTTGCGCACCGCCACCGAGCACTTTGCCGAACGCGGGCTGGCGGGGGCGCGTATCGATGAGATCGCTCGTGATGCTGGCGTTAACAAGGCGACGATTTATTATCATATCGGTGGCAAGGATGAGCTGTATGCTGCCGTGTTTCGTGAAAATATGCGCAACAGTACCGAACGTCTGTTGAGCAATGTGGAAGCAAAACAGACGGCGGAGGAGAAATTCAAGGCCTATGTGCAGACGATGGTGGAGAATCTGCGTGAAAACAAGGCCGCAGCACCATTGATGATGCGTGAGTTGGCTTCCGGAGCAGAAAATATTCCGCAGGAGGGGCTGCAATATATCGTCAAGATGCTTACCACCATCATCCAAACACTGGAACAGGGACGCCAGGATGGTAGTTTCAGAGACACCAATCCTGGACTCACCCATCTTATGATTATCGGTAGTATTATGTTTTATACCGCTGGAGAACCTCTACGCAAAAAGCTGATGGGATTAATGGGAGCCGATTTTCCCATGCTCGAGTACACAAAGGATTGTGACCTGGCCAGAGATATTAGTGACTTTTTATTACACGCATTAAAACCTTAGGGACGCATCATGTTTACGCGCATAAGAATACAAATCTTGCTGAAAACTCTGTTGGTATTGAGCCTTGCCACGCCGTCATTGACGATGGCGGTAGAGCATTTGCAACTGTTGACGGTGTTGCAACGTATTAATGCTACCTATCCTTCACTAAAGATAGCCGAAAAACAGATAGAGAAATCACATCAGGAGGTGATTGTTGCCCATAGTCAGCTGGGATGGAATATGGCTGCACAGGGAGGCTTGAAGCATGATCTGGGCTTTCTCAATACCGTCGCAGACACTACCAGTCTGGGGCTGAGCTTTTCCAAGCAACTGGAATCCGGCAGTTCACTGACTATCGGGACCAATGTCAGTAATTCAGACACTGTAGACAGCACGCTTGGAGGCTTAGGTTCGACGATAGTCGATCCATCCAAGGCTCTGGACTTTGACCTTAGTTATCGTATGCCACTGAGCAAGGGAGACGACAATCCGTTGTATCAGTTCGCCCTGG
>Ga0224506_10003217_pt1 | contig 10876 bp, 8 predicted proteins | sample SF_Jan12_sed_USG_2_FD_169108 | JGI IMG/M metagenome (GOLD analysis project Ga0224506, IMG submission 169108) | Sediment microbial communities from San Francisco Bay, California, United States - SF_Jan12_sed_USGS_8_1 | ecosystem: Environmental > Aquatic > Marine > Sediment | place: USA...
TGCCTCACGTATTGTGCCCTTTATGGCCATTGTCTACTGTGGTGCAGCCTTTTTGATACTGATCCTCCATATCGAAAAAATTCCCTCCGCCTTTGCCACCATTTTTAATCTTGCCCTCAATCCCTATGCGGCGGGTGGTGGCGCCATTGGGGCGGCAATTCAGTATGGCGTAGCACGCGGGGTATTTTCCAACGAAGCCGGACTCGGCTCCGCCCCCATGGCCCACGCTGCAGCCAGGACCAATGAACCTGTTCGTGAGGGACTGGTTGCCATGTTGGGGCCATTCATTGATACCATTATTATTTGTACAATGACGGCCCTGGTGATTGTCATCATGGGTGCCTGGGGTGAAGCCCGTCCAGAGACCCTGAAAGGTGCTGCCCTGTCTGCCTATGCCTTTGAACAAGGACTGGGAAAAATGGGTAGCTGGGTGGTGGGTTTTGGTCTGATGTTTTTTGCCTTCTCAACAATCATCGCCTGGTCTTACTACGGCGATCGCAGCGCGGAATTCCTGTTTGGTGAACGTGCGGTCCTGCCTTACCGTATTATTTATACTGTTTTAGTCGTCGTTGGTGCATATGTGCCACTTCAGTTAGTATGGAACTTTGCGGATATCGCCAACATACTGATGGCAGTACCGAACCTGATCAGCCTGATATTACTCGCTGGCCTGGTCAAAAAACTGTCTGACGAATATATAAACAAAACGAAATAGCAATATTAAACATTTGACTTCCCTGGGGGATTGAACTGAAATTAACATACCCGCTCAAAATAAACAGGTATGACCTAACTACCGGTATTGCGGGAAAAAATAACAACAGGGACGTTAACAGCATTATATTACACACCTCTATGCCTGAAGGAGATTGAGCATGAAACACCTTAAATCAGATCTAAACCGTATTCTGTTAATCAGCATTGTTGTGCTGCTCGGCGCCTGCGCCGGTAAAACCAAGGTCGAAAGTGATCTGGATATTGCCGGTGCCCCGGACTGGGTCAACAAAGGTACCCAGTTCCTGAACGATCGGGATGGAAGACTGTTCCATGGCGTGGGTGAAGCACCGGCGATGGCATCAAAGTCATTACAAAAATCCACCGCCGATAATCGTGCACGTACAGAAGTGGCACGCATTTTTTCTTCATTCATGGATGCTGTCAGTAATGATTATCTGGCAGCATCATCTTCCGGTGGCAGTGGCGTGAATGAACAGGCCGTATCACAACAGATTAAAGCTGTTACCAAGGTCAATCTGGCCGGTGCCAAAATTATCGCTCGCTGGAAAGATAAAAAAACCAATATCATCTATTCTCTGGCCGAACTTGATCTGGAAAAGGTCAAAGGGACTGTCAATACAACCAAAAACATGAATGGTGACCTGAAAAACTATATTTCAGCCAACAGTGGAAACATCTTTGACAAAATGAAAACAGGAGAATAAATAATGCCGTTGCTGATAAGAAAACTACTCATCCTATATATCGGCCTGTCCATCCTTAGCCTGGCGGGTTGTGGCGGCACCAAGGTTGCTCGCAAGGATGTCGATGAAACCATCGACCTGAGCGGCGCCTGGAATGACAGTGACTCACGCCTGGTTTCCCGTGCAATGATCGATGACATGCTGGATCAACGCTGGCTGCGAAACTTTAACCGCAAGAACAAAAAGCCACCGACAGTTATCGTCGGTCGTATTCGTAACCTCAGCCATGAACACATCAATGTGAATACATTTGTTGCCGACATTGAACGTGCCATGGTCAATTCTGGTGAAGTTGACTTTGTGGCGTCACGCGATGAACGTGGTGACATTCGAGATGAGCGCAAGGATCAGGACTTGCACGCCAGTGAAAAAACCCGCAAGGCCATGGGGCAGGAGACCGGCGCTGACTTTATGTTGAAGGGCAGCATCAATACCATTATTGATGCCCAGAAAAGAACCCAGGTACGTTTTTATCAGGTTGACCTGACATTGATAAGTCTGACTAACAACCGCAAGGTCTGGGTAGGCCAAAAGAAGATCAAGAAACTGGTGGAAGGCAGTAATCTGCGTTATTAGGCTCCACTTCACTTAAAATAATAAAATAATAATGCCTCAATATTTCACTACTATCGCCAACCGTCGCTTATGTTTCGCACTGCTGTGCAGCATAAGCAGCGGCTGTGCGACCTACAGTGAATCATTCAGACCGCTGGAAAAAGAAATCATCGCCCAGCGCCCTGACAAGGCGCTTAAACGTCTGGAAAAAAGCCCGCCAAGCGGCAATGATCGATTACTGTATTTTCTGGATAAGGCCATGTTTTTACGTATGATGGGCAAATACAGTGAAAGTAACCAGTCGTTGGAAGAGGCAAAAAAATATATTAAAAAATTCTCCCCTACCAGTATAACGGAAGAAACCGCTGCTTTTTTTGTCAACGATAGCACACGTGCCTTTATCGGCGCCCCTTTTGAACAGGTGTTGGTACATTTATATGCCGCACTTAATTATCTGCAAATGGGTGAACTGGATTCTGCACGGGTAGAGTCACAACAGGTTGATATCAAACTCAAGACCCTGTCGCAAAGCGATCAAAAACCCATCTTGATTGCAGATCCTTTTGCCCGTTATCTAACCGGCATTATCTATGAAGATCTGGGCGAATGGAGCAATGCCATGATCGCCTATCGCAAGGCCTATCAGGCCTATCAGGCGCATGGCAAAAGTTACTCTGTTACTATACCTGAATACCTTAAACACGACCTGATTCGACTGGCCGATTACGAAGGCCTGCGGGATGAGCGAGACAGGTACATAAAGGAATTTAAAATTAGCCAATGGCAAAAGCTGCAAACCAGAAAAAATAAGGGTGAGATAATATTCATCATGAATAACGGGCTGGCGCCCATCAAGCGCCAACGAACCGTGGCCCATGCTGCAATCAATGGCCAACTAGTACGGGTCTCTTTACCTTTTTATCAAAAACGTAGAAATGGTTTTTATACAGCCCACCTGTCTGCAGGTAATAATTCAGCCCTGACAAGTGAAGTAAAAGACGTCAACTCTATAGCGGACAAAACCCTGGCCCACTTCATGCCGGGTATCACCGCCAGAGCTATCGCCCGTGCAGTGGCCAAACATAAGGTTGCAGACAAGGTCGGCGATCAAAATGCCTGGGCCGGCCTGGCCATGATGGTCACCAACTTTGCGACTGAGGTAGCCGATACCCGTAGTTGGCTGACGCTTCCCGGTGAATTACATTTAGGCAGGCTTCCCCTTAAGCCCGGCAAGTATGATATTAATCTGGAATTGCGTGGCAACGGAAATCATATTCTTCATACCTATCAATACAAGGATGTGCAGGTAAAACGTGGTGCAAAAACCTACCTCACTTACCATTGGGTCTCACCCAATTCATTAAGGAGTAAATAATGATGAAAAATTCAATTGTGGCCATTCTTGTCAGTGGGCTAATCCTGTCCGGCTGTGGTACTACGGGTAAAACCAAACCGGACTGGGTTAATGCCAAAAGCAAAGATTATCCAAGCAGCCGGTATCTGCTTGGCCGTGGAGAAGCATCACGTCAAACCCAGGCCCGTGATCGGGCACGCTCCGACCTTGCCAAAATTTTTCAGGTTGCGGTAGTTGAGCAAAGTAAGGATATCGTCAGTTATTCCAGTCGAGGTGTTGGCCGTGATGCGGTAGAACAACTGACAACAGAAGCCTCGCGTGATATAGAAACCCGTACAGAGCAGGTGTTAAGTGGTGTTGATATTGCCGAAATATGGCAGGACCCGAAGGATAAAAGCTACCATGCCCTCGCAACACTGGATCGACTGCAAACTTCCAGCCGCTTGCGGCAGGAAATCAATCAGCACGATGATGTAACTGACCAACACATTACTACCGCGAAAAATACAGCGGATTTGATCACTCGCATCGGCACCGCCAGTCGTGCGGTCGAAAGCCAGATAGAACGTGACAGTACCCAACGTATACTCAAGATTGTTGATCGATCTGGTATTGGTGTCATTCCGAAACACAATCTTGGTAAATTGGTTAATGATCGTGATGCCCTGATTAAGCGTCTCACCATTCGCCCGAAAGTATCACGTGATGATATCGGTAACCTGGAACGCACCCTGTCAGGTGCCCTGGCAACGGTTGGTTTTTCACACAAAGGCGACACGGCCAGCTACATTCTCGATGCCAGCCTCGAAACACAACCAGTTGAAGACAAGGAAGGCTGGATGTGGATACGTGCCAGTCTTGATATTAATCTGCAGGATACGAAAACCGGTGAAAGTCGTGGTTCACATCGCTGGAGTATCAAGGCCTCAGCCCAGACCGAAGGCTCCGCCAAGAAACGCGCAAAAGATAAACTGGATCAGTTATTGAAAAAAGAATTAAAACAGACGATCATCTCATTTGGTAAACCGCAATAATCCCGATACTCTTTATTGCCGGGAAATCAGGTCGCAGGAACAAATATATCGTAAAAGATAATTCTTCCTGATTATCCTGGTTTTCCAGCGCCTGATGACGAATAATTTGTTTCATTATGTCACTAGCTATACCCCACAATTATATAAAACAACAAGTTGAACTTGCCCTCGCTGAAGATATCGGCAGTGGTGACGTAACGGCCCGCCTTATTCAGGCAGATCGCACTGTCACAGCTCAGCTTATCAGCCGAGAACAGGCCATCCTGTGTGGCACCGAATGGTTCAATGAGGTCTTTCAGCAACTGGATCAGGCAATTGAAATTAGTTGGGTTGCAAGCGATGGGATGCAAATTCAGGCCAATCAGGTCATTTGTAAACTATCCGGTCCGGCCCGGGCCATTTTAAGCGGAGAACGAACCGGGTTGAATTTCCTGCAAACCCTTTCCGGCACGGCAACAAGTGCAAGCCAGTATGTCGAAGCTATCCGTGATACAAAATGCCGCATACTCGACACCCGTAAAACCATACCAAATTTACGCCTGGCACAGAAATATGCTGCAAACTGCGGTGGTGCGGTAAATCACCGCATCGGTTTATATGATGCCATATTAATTAAAGAGAACCATATCGCCGCAGCCGGCTCTATCACAAAAGCGGTTGAACAGGCCAAAAATCTTGCACCCGGCTTATTGCTTGAAGTTGAGATCGAAACCCTGGAGCAATTAAAAGAGGCAATGAAAGCCGGGGTAGAACGCGTCCTGCTTGATAACATGGATACTGCCACACTCCGACAGGCAGTCTCAATCAATCAGGGTAAACTTGAATTAGAGGCGTCCGGTGGAATTTCGCTGGGTAATATCCGGGAGATAGCAAATTGCGGCGTCGATTATATTTCAATTGGCAGTATCACAAAACATCTGCACGCAATCGACTTTTCCTTGTTAATTATTTGATATTTTAATTAAGCTTGGGTGAGCTTAACTCATAAATCGTAAACTTGTTTTTAATCAGCCACAAGCCTCCCAACCTTGCCGGTATTGTCTTGCCATCAGCGCGAATGATTTGCAAGGGCACCCCTGAAACAAGTCCGTACTGATTAGGTACAAGGATTTTCCATTTCTCATCCATATCACGCATCAGAATTACAGGTGAGCCCTTATCTTTCTGTTCTGTATTGACCGCCAATGCCGCCTCAGCGTGAGTCGATAAGCGAAAAACAGCTATCTCAACATTTCGATAACTCGAGCGTTGCACCCGAGTAACACAACCAAGCAATGGTGCCTTTTCCTGCTTTTGTGGAATAAAGGCCACGACCTGGCCAATCTCAATCGGACTTGTGAAATCACTTTCTTCCGTACCAAGTAACAGGCCACCAGAGCTGAAATTGATCATTTCCCAGGCACGCATACTGGTCTGGTTTTCATCCAGCACAATTGATGACTTGCTTGCCAAGGTATCAACAAAATCCCGCATTTCACTCAGTTCTTTTTTATCGAGGTGCGCCAGGTCAGACAGCAGGCGATAAGTCTCATCAAACCCGAAATAGACACGAATTGCTTCGCTGTCAATTGCTGCATGCCGCTTTTGATGACGTTCCCGTGCACGCAATGTCAGCAGGATAGTTTCCAGTACAGGGATACGATCATATTTGTGGATACCTTGTAGTGGTTCACTCAATTCTGACTCATCATAATTATCTAACTGTCGTTTCTTTGTTAGCATTTCATGCTCGGCAACAAGAGAGTTATACAGGTTGGAATAATCCAGAATAATGGATGGTGTCTGCATGGAGTCAACACGCTTAAAACTGGCCGGCCCATTATGATTAACCGATGTAACCAACCAACCCGGAACAATATCCTGTCCCTGATCAGCGATTAAACGTAAGCCATCTTCGACACTCTCAAGGTATTGATCAGAAACCTGGAACAGCCAAACAGGCCATGTTGTAATATCCAGCAAACCAAACAGTTGAATTGAGAAAAACAGCTTTTTAATACTGCACAGAGGTAATCTGTGACTGGTGAGGTGTTTATCTTTCACCCATCGACTGGCTGCACCTAGGAGCTTAAACTCTTTATCGACATCCATGTATTCATTGATGTAAAAAAATATCTTATTACAATCCACCCAGGTACTGGAAGATAATTTCTGATACCGCAGTGCGCGCAGGCGTTGCTCAATTCGAATCATTTCAAGGATTCGGAATGCACACATCGCTATGCGTTCTGAATTACCCAAGTTGTCTTCAACAATATCTGATTTATATACATGTTTATAGGCAATGGCCATTTGCTCAACCATTGAAGTTGCAGCTAGTAAAACTTCTCTACGTGTATGGTTTTCCGGCAAACTGTATTGCTGCTTGCGATATTTTTCTATTGTTTCTGCAAGTACAGGGTAGACCTGCCCAATAACGGCAGATACCAGCTCGAGGCGTTTGTTAGGCTTGATGATAGAGCGGTTAAACGTCGATAGAAACTGTGCCGCACTCTGAAACAGTTTGTCCGGGAAATTCCGCAATTGCTCGAGTCGTTCAACATATGCAGATTTATCCTGTTCGGAGCGTTTCAGTTCCCTGATCGGGGTAGGTAAATTGGCAAAATGACTGTATTTTTCAATATGAGAACTTATTTTTTTATTGTCACTGGCCGTCTTTTTTGCTTCCCTGGCAGGTTCAATGGCCTGTTGCTGTTGTTCAGCAATTATTTCTGGTGTCACATCAGTCTTAATAGAGTTTTCGACTTGCCCGTCCTTTTTTGTAAAATGCAAATAGGTAACATTGTTTTCTGACTTAATGGCCCTCTTTGTCTTTTTACTTTTATCACTTTCCAGTTGCTGACGCAGGTTTTCACGGAAGTTTTCCGAGATATCAAGTTTTAAAAACCGGTTATCCCTGCGCAGGATATACTTGCCCAGTTCATCCAGAAAATCTCCATCAATGCGCGATGGTTCAAGCTGGTAACGATGTGTCCCCAGTCCTTCATAGTTTCGTACTGTCAGTAGAATGGTGACCAGGTCTTTCGATAACTGAAAATCAAATACAACTCGTATCCTGGGTTCAAGGGTAAATAATGCGTGGGTGATATTATGCCGTTCATCGCGATAATCGCGACTGGTATAGGCCAGGTCATGTTGCCTGAAGTAATCTTTTTGTTGTTCTACCTGCTGACGGGTATCCAGTTCAAATTTGATTTCGCCTTCACCCACGCAGTAATAACCCAGCGATAAATTGGTCATATTCTCTCGGCTGTCCGCGTGCAGTTCATATGCCTCTTGCCGCAGGCCAAGCAGGTTACCGTAGCCCTTCAGGTTATAGTCGACACGTACATCGGTTTGGAGGATTTCAAGCTGCCGGAGGAGTTCTTTAAGATAGGAATAGATCTGCACAAGTTTGGGCAGAACCTCATTACGCGAACGCGCTTCCAGTTCTGCCTGACGTTGCTTGTCAATTTGTGCCTGAGACTGCTTGGCCTCAGCCTGCTTTTTTAGCTCATCAAGTAAGCTCATCGCTCCCCACAACCCCTTGTATTGTAAACAAATCATCATGATTTATTGCGATGATTGTATAAAAAAGTATGCCGAATGGGTATGAGTTTTTTTACTATCCCACTCTATAATAATGGTTTTTTAAAAAGAATATAGATCCTTTTTTATAAAAATTTTTAACTTATTGTTTTATTTGCTATTTATTGCTTTTTCCAGGGCTTCTCCCATTTCTGCCGGTGACTGGGCGGTGCATACCCCTGCTGCCTCCAGGGCAGCAAACTTCTCTTTTGCCGTCCCCTTACCCCCGGCGATGATGGCCCCGGCATGCCCCATCCGCTTGCCCTTGGGTGCAGTGACCCCCGCAATATAGGCGGCAACCGGTTTGGTGACGTGTTGTTGAATATAGTCCGCCGCCTCTTCTTCGGCAGTTCCGCCAATCTCACCCACCATCAAAATGGCCTCGGTCTGCGGGTCTGCCTGGAACAGACTCAGTGCATCGACAAAGGTTGTCCCAGGTATGGGGTCTCCACCAATCCCTATGCAGGTGCTTTGACCGTATTGGGCCGATTGCTTGACGGCTTCATAGGTCAGGGTACCGGAACGCGAAACAATGCCGACCTTGCCCGGCTTGTGGATCTCGCCAGGCATAATACCAATCTTACATTCCCCCGGCGTAATGATACCTGGGCAGTTCGGGCCGATCAGACGGGCACCGGTTTCCTGTACGATCATCCTGGCCTCAAGCATATCCAATGTCGGAATACCTTCAGTGATGCAAACGATCAATGGAATACCTGCATCGACCGCTTCCAGGATAGCATCTTTACAGAATGGGGCTGGTACATAAATCACCGTAGCATCAGCCCCGGTTTGCTGTACAGCCTGCCTGACAGTGTCAAATACCGGTAAATCCAGATGCTTCGTGCCGCCCTTGCCGGGGGTAACACCGCCCACCATTTTGGTGCCATAAGCGATCGCCTGCTCGGAGTGGAAAGTCCCCTGTTTACCGGTAAACCCCTGACAAATTACTTTGGTATCTTTATTAATTAATACACTCATGCTTCTAGGCCTTTGCTGCCGCAACAGCTTTTTCCGCCGCTTCGGTCAAACCGTTAGCGGCAATAATTTTAAAATTACTGGCTTCCAGTAATTGTCTGCCCCGTTCAGCATTGTTACCTTCCAGACGCACCACCACCGGAATTTTGACATGCACTTCTTCAATGGCACCAATAATACCTTCGGCAATCATGTCGCAGCGAACAATACCACCAAAGATATTCACTAAAACCGTTTTGACATTTTGATCTGACAGGATGAGTTTAAAGGCCTCGGCCACACGTTCTTTGGTCGCGGTACCCCCAACATCGAGAAAGTTAGCAGGGTTGCCTCCCTGTAGTTTAATAATATCCATCGTGGCCATGGCCAGACCTGCACCGTTTACCATGCAGCCAATGTCACCATCAAGCGCCACATAATTGAGATCCCACTTGCCAGCTTCCACTTCACGTGCATCTTCCTGTGATTCATCGCGTAACTCAGCCAGGTCCTTGTGCCGATAGCCGGCGTTATCATCGAGATTGATTTTGGCATCCAGGCAGATCAAATCCCCCTGCGAAGTCACCACCAATGGATTGACCTCCATGAGACTGAGATCTTTTTCAACAAACAGCTTTGCCAATCCAGAAAGGATACGACTGAATTGCTTGATTTGATCCCCTTCGAGCCCCAGGCCAAAAGCCAGCTGTCGACATTGATAGGGCTGCAAACCCACCATTGGATGCAATGTTGTTTGCAGAATCTTGTCCGGTGTATCATGCGCCACTTTTTCGATATCCATCCCCCCTTCGGTTGAAGCCATAAATACAACCCGCTGTTTGGACCGATCAATTACTGCTCCAAGATAAAGTTCCCGTGCAATATCACTGGGTTGTTCAATCAGGATTTGATTAACCGGTTGACCATTGGCATCGGTCTGAAAGGTAACCAGTCTTGAACCCAGCATGGAATCCACAAAGGCCCTGACCTCTTTTTTATCATCACTCAGTTTGACACCACCGGCCTTACCTCGCCCCCCGGCATGTACCTGAGCCTTGACGACCCAGCGCTCACCACCCAGTTGTTTGAGTGCCTTATCGGTATCACTTGCCTGATCGATAACACAATACCTGGGTACGGGAATACCATACTCGGCAAATAAGCCCTTGGCCTGATATTCATGTAAATTCATAATACATCCTGATTATTTTTTGCGTATCTAAACAAGTTCATCCAACAATTGCAAATCTTCAGCGCTTACGGCCTGCGATGTGGATCGCATGGCCTGCTACGGCCAATGCCGCTTCATGCAAAGCCTCAGATAATGTTGGATGAGCAAACATGGTCAGGGCCAGGTCTTCACTACTGGCCATCATTTCTCTGGCGATCACACCCTGGGCAATCATTTCCGAGCAATGGGCACCCAGCATATGCACACCCAGTAAGCGATCGGTATTTGCATCGGCCAGCACCTTGATCATACCCGATGTCTCTCCTGCGGCACGAGCCCGACCACTCGCTGCAAAAGGAAAAACACCACTTTTGTATTTTATGCCGGCCTGTTTCAATTCCTGTTCAGTCTTGCCAACCCAGGCCAGTTCAGGTTCAGTGTAAATCACCGAGGGGATATTGTCATAATTCACTCTGGCCTGCTGCCCGGCAATACGCTCGGCAACCATAACACCTTCCTCAGATCCCTTATGGGCCAGCATCGGGCCACGCACAATATCGCCTATGGCATAGACATTGGACAGATTGGTGCAACAATACTCGTCCACTTCGACAAATCCCCGTTCATCCAGTTTCAAACCCAATTCCTCTGCACCGAGATGCTGGGTATTGGGTCTGCGACCGACGGCCACCACCAGTCTGTCAACCTTGATAGTTTGTCTGCCTGTTTTATCCTGAAAATTGACTTCGACCTTATT